>Ga0160460_100054_pt1 | contig 202548 bp, 207 predicted proteins | sample HID1973M_E6MG_FD_108238 | JGI IMG/M metagenome (GOLD analysis project Ga0160460, IMG submission 108238) | Enriched mosquito-associated microbial communities from UW Madison campus, WI, USA - HID1973M_E6 MG | ecosystem: Host-associated > Arthropoda: Insects > Digestive system > Unclassified ... | reverse complement strand
GCGCCGGGTGACGTCCCGGCGGGTATGGGCGCGAGTGGCACATGGATGTGCCACGTTCGGTTTCGTCACGACACGGACGTCTGCCGAAACCGACGCGCCCATGCCCGTCGGGGCGGCGCACCCAAACGTAAGTCAGGGCCAAACCAACCGCCAAACACCGGCGCGCCCTCAATAAACCCCAACACAGCCCGCGCCAGCGAGGCGCCCCGCTTCAAGCCCACCGCACACACCCAAACCTGGACGAAACCAGCACGAAACAACATCGCCCTGCTAGGGACGCGCCCGAAACACCACGCTCATCCGCGGCGGCACCGGCCGCGAGGTCTTGGGGATGCCGTGCTCGTGGGTCAGCTGCGAGGCGTGGCTCATGGCCAGCAGGCTGCCAGGCGCCAGGTCGAGTGCACAGGCACGGCCGCCGGCCTTCGCGCGCAGGTTCATCCGCCGTACCCCGCCCAGCGATACCAGCGCGATCGGCTCGCCCGGCACCAGCGAATGCAGCTTGTCGTTGTGCATGGCCACGCTGTCGCGGCCATCGCGATACAGGTTGAGCCCGACGTCGGTATACGCCCCCGGCACTGCCTCGCGCACCAGCGCCAGCATTTCCCGCAGCGGCGACGCCGGCGGCAGCTCCGCCAGTTCGAAATGCGCCAGCAGGCGCGGCACGTCGACGATGCGTTCGTACATCGGCCGTTGCAGCGTCCGCCATGCCACGCCGTCGCGCAGCGCGGTGAACCAGCGCGCGGCCTGGGCCTGCCCGACCAGCTGCGGCCAGTAACGCACGCCGCCTTCGGCATCGGCGATCACCGTGCGGTATGGCGCGGTGTCGAACAGGTCGCCGCAGGTGCAGCCGGCAGGGTTAACGGGCATCATGTGGCCCTCTTTCCGTTGCAGGTGCAGCATGTCCACCAGTGGCTCCTCTCCCTATGCCGTCGGCCAGCTGTGGCGTTGCCGCGGGCGCCATCCGGGCGAGCGTCCGCTGCTGCTGATCAACCGCATCGACCAGCATCCGCTGGGCGGCGAGATCCTCCATGTCACCCTGCGCGAGGTGCAGATCCGCCATGCCGGGCTGCCGGGCGGGGTGATGACCTCGATGGCGCATGTTCCGGTGATCGGCCAGGTGTTCGAGCGCAGCGAGGCCGAGCTGGTCGGGCATGACCTGCCGGATCCGGTCTACCTGGAGGGCTACCAGCAGTGGAAGCGCGCCTTCGATGCCGGCAACGCGGGCTCCTTCGGCATCGCCGTGGGCGAGATCCTCGCCAGCATCGAACGCCTGATCGCCCAGCGCGACGGCCACTAGGGCGTCGGCCGGCAGGACGACGGGGGCGCTCGCGCGGCTCAATGGAAATCCCGCGATTCCACCGGCAGCTCGCCCAGCAGGTGGCTCAGGTCGTGCAGGTCGCCTGCGATCACGTGGGTGACGCCATCGACCTGCTCCCAGCGCCCGCGCACCGCCAGCAGGCGTGACTCCAGCAGCGCGCGGCGGCGACGCTGCGCCAGGTGCGGCCACACCACGACATTGATCATGCCGTGCTCGTCTTCCAGGGTGACGAAGATCGTGCCCTTGGCCGTGCCCGGCCGCTGGCGCTGGGTGACCAGGCCGGCCACGTGCACGCCGCTGCCATGGCGGCGCGCCTGCAGCTCGCGCTGGCCGAGGATGCGGCGCTGTTCCATCTGTCCGCGCAGCAGGGCCATCGGATGCGGCCCCAGGCTCAGGCCAAGCGTGCGGTAGTCGGACAGGATGTCCTCGCCCCGGCCCGGTGCCGGCAGTTCGATCATGCTCTCCTCCGGGCTGCCGGGCAGCAGCGGCCGCCGCCGTTCGATACCGGCCACCGACCAGCGGGCGTTGTTGCGGTTGCCCGCCAGCGAGGCCAGCGCGCCTGCCTCGGCCAGTGCCTCGCGGGCCTTCGCATCCAGGTTGGCGCGCAGGCACAGGTCGGCGACGTCGACGAACGGCCGTTGCGCGCGCGCCGCCACGATCGCCTGCGCCACCGGCTCGGAGAGTCCACGCACCTGGCGCAGGCCGAGCCGGATCGCCGGCTGCGCGCCGGCGCCTTCGCCATGCCGCCATGGCATGCCGCCGACCAGCACCTGGTCCCATTCGCTGTGCAGCACGTCCACCGGCAATACGTCCACCGCTTCACGCGCGGCGCGTCCGCGGCGGGCGTCCTGGACGATCTGGCTCGGCGAGTAGAACCCCATCGGCTGCGCGTTGAGCAGGCCGCAGGCGAATGCCGCCGGCTCATGCCGCTTCAGCCAGCAGCTGACGTAGACCAGCTTGGCGAACGAGGCGGCATGGCTCTGCGGGAACCCATACGAGCCGAAGCCCTTGATCTGCTCGAAGATCTGGTCGATGAAAGACGATGGGTAGCCCATTTTTTCCATCAGCCCGCGGATGCGCACGCGATGCGGCTCCATGTCGCCGCCGCGCCGCCAGGCCGCCATCGAACGACGCAGGCCGTCGGCCTCGTCCGGCTTGTAACCGGCATGGATCACCAGTTCCATCACCTGTTCCTGGAACAGCGGCACGCCCAGCGTCGGACCGAGGATTTCCTCCACGCCCGCCGAGGGGTAGCTGACCGGCTCCTTCTTCTGCCGCCGGCGCAGGTAGGGATGCACCATGTCGCCCTGGATCGGGCCCGGGCGCACGATCGCCACCTCGATCACCAGGTCGTAGAACCTGCGCGGCTGCAGCCGCGGCAGCATCGCCATCTGCGCGCGCGATTCGATCTGGAACACACCGATGGTATCGGCCAGGCAGATCATGTCGTAGGTCGCCGCGTCCTCGGCGGGGATCGTGGCCAGCTCGAAGTCGCGCCCACGGTGATGTCGCACCAGGTCCAGGGCCTTGCGGATGCAGGTCAGCATGCCCAGCGCCAGGCAGTCGACCTTGAGCAGGCCCAGCGTTTCCAGGTCGTCCTTGTCCCACTGGATGATGGTGCGATCGGCCATCGCCGCGTTCTCCACCGGCACCACCGTGGACAGCGGCGCCTCGGAGATGACGAATCCACCGACGTGCTGCGACAGGTGGCGCGGGTGGTCGCGCAGCAGCTCGGTCACCGCCAGCACGCGGGCGATGAGTGGATTGGCCAGGTCGAAACCGGCCTCTTCCAGGCGCTGCTGCATCGGTGTATCGCCATTGCCCCAGCCGTAGCACTCGGCCAGCAGCGAGACCTGGTCCGGCGGCAGGCCGAACGCCTTGGCCACGTCGCGCACGGCGCTCTTGCCGCGGTAGCAGATCACCGTCGCCGCCAACGCCGCGCGGCTGCGGCCATACTTGCCGTAGACGTACTGCAGCACTTCCTCGCGACGCTCGTGCTCGAAGTCGACATCGATGTCCGGCGGCTCGTCGCGCGCCTTGGACAGGAAACGCGAGATCAGCAGGCGGTTCTCGGCAGGATTCACCGCGGTGATGCCCAGCGCATAGCACACCGCCGAATTGGCCGAGGAACCACGGCCCTGGCAGAGGATCCCGCGCGAACGTGCGAAGCGCACGATGTCATCCACGGTGAGGAAGAACGCCTCGTACTGCAGTTCGGCGATCAGCGCCAGCTCGGCCTCGATGTCGGCCACGATCTTGTCCGGCGTGCCCTGCGGCCAGCGTGCGCGCATGCCGGCTTCGGTCAACGCGCGCAGGTGGCTGGCGGGCGTATGCCCCGGCGGCACCAGCTCGGCCGGGTAGCGGTAATGCAGGTCGCGCTTGAGGTCGAAGCCGGTGCAGCGGCGCGCCAGCGACACCGCCGCCTGCAGCAGCTCGACCGGAAAGATGTTGCCCAGTGCGCGGCGGCTGCGCAGGTGGCGCTCGCCATTGCGGAACAGGTGCGCGCCGCATTCGGCCAGCGGCAGGTTGTGGCGGATCGCGGTCAGCGTGTCCTGGACGATGCGATCACCGCGACGCGCCATGTGCACGTCGCCACTGGCCACCGCCACCAGCCGCAGCCGTCGCGCCAGCGCCAGCAGCTGTGCCAGGCGCGCTGCATCGTCGCATTCGCGATGCAGCGCCACCGCCAGGTAGGCGCGCTCGCCGAACAGCGCGCGCAGCCACTCGCCTTCGGCCGGATCCGGCGCGGCGGCAGGCAGCCACAATGCGAACAGGCCTTCGACGCGGTCGCGCAGCAGCGCCTGCATGTCGGCGCGGGAAAGCCGGTAGCGGCCCTTGTCGGCAGCGCGACGGCCCCGGGTGATCAGCTCGCACAGCTGCGCGTAACCGGCCGCGTTCTCGACCAGCAGCACGACGCGCGGACCATCGACCAGGGCGATCTCGCTGCCGACCACCAGCGGCACGCCGGTGGCGCGCGCCGCTTCCCAGCCGCGAACGATGCCGGCCAGCGAACATTCGTCGGTGATCGCCAACGCCTCGTAACCGCACTCGCGCGCCCGCGAGAACAGCGCCTCGGCCGAGGAGGCCCCGCGCAGGAACGAGAAGTCGGACAGGCAGTGCAGCTCGGCATGCGCCGGCAGCCGCGCATCGCGTTCGGGCGCGATTTCGTCGTTGGCCGCGCGCAGGCGCGTGCCCACGCTCCAGGCCCGTGGCGGGCGTCCGCCCGGCGTGTCCGGGGCGACGCCGCCGGGAGCTTCGTCATCGCGGCTCATGCGAACCACCCGTGCAGCATCCAGCCCTCGCGCGCACCCGGCGGCACGAACGCCCAGGCGCGCTGGCCACGCCCGGTCTCCACCACGTAATAGTCGCGGCGCGCCTCTTCGCCATCCCACCAGCCGCTCTCCAGCCGCTCCGGCCCGGACAGCACGCGCAGGCGTGCATCGTGCAGCGGGATCGGCTGCGGCAGCAGCCATGCCGGGCGCGGCGGGCGCACTGGCGCCTGCGGCAGGCGCGCATCATCTTCACCGAGCACGCGGCGCCAGGCACGCTCGGGACGCGGGTCGTCGCCGGGCGCGAGCCGGTACACCGCCTCGTCGCCAAGGCGCGCACGCAGGCGCTCGCGCAGCTGCGGCCAGTCCAGCGCCTGCTGCGGGCGCGGATCGAACAGGTCGCGCGCGGCCGGGACGAACGGCGGCAGTTCGCGCGCGAGCAGGCGCAGCGCCACCACCGGCCTGTCCAGCGCGACCCGCTCCAGCCGGTTGCGCGACAGTTCGAACAGCATGCCCGGTTCGCGCTCGGCGGCGAGCAGTCCGACCTCCACGTCGGTGTGGCCGTGTTCGTGCTCCAGTCGCAGGAGGAATCGCTGCACGCCGCCATCGCGGATCGACAGGTAGGTGCACAGGTCGCCGAGCAGGCGGCGCAGCGGGAACAGCAGCGCGGTATGGGTTTCGACCTCGTAGCCCATTTCGATCCGCGAATCGAAATGATCCGGCGGCGCATAGCACTGCAGCGGATCGTCGACCTGCCCATAGAGGCGATCGAGATGTTCGAGCAGCGGCAGGCCGAAGCGCCGGCGCAGGCCATCGCGCGGCAGCGCGCGCAGCTGGCCGAGCTCGCGCAGGCCCATGCGCTGCAGGCGCTCACCGGCTTCGTCAGGCAGGGCGGCACGACGTACCGGCACGCCATCGAGCATCGTCCGCAGCGCCCCGGGCTGGCGCACCGCCAGGCCGTCCCGCAGCCCGGCCAGCACCAGGGCCGCGCGCGGCGTCGGCGCCAGCGCGATGCGGTGGCCGAATCCCAGTGTGTCCAGTTCCCCACGCAGGCGCGCGGCGAAGCGCGGCCATGGCCCGAACAGCCGGAAACTGGCCTGCGCCTCGAGCACGATCGCATGCGGCCACTGCGCACTCACCAGCGAGCTGTGGCGATAGGCCCAGGCGGCGAGGAAGCGCTGCCAGCGCGCCTCGGCCTGCGGCTCATGCTCGACCGTGCGCAGCCCCGACAGCAGGGCATGCGCGGCGGTCAATCGCATGCCCGGGCGCAGGCCAGCGGCGGCCGCGGCGGGATTGACCGAATGCAGGCTGCGCAGCTGCGCCGGCCCCTCGACCAGTGCCAGCGGCGAGTCGGCATCGGGCTGGCGCCGGAGGACGGCGTCCAGCGCCAGCTGCGGCAGCAGAATGCAGGCCCAGAGCATGTGCGCGCCTCAATGCGCCAGTCGCAGCGGTTGCGCGGGCACGTTGCCGCCGCGGCACTTGCGGACCTGCCAGGCGTGTTCGCCGGGCAGGTATTCCAGTCGCAACGCTGCCGGCGAGGCATTTACCGCATGGCGGCGGTCACGCAGCGCGAAGGCGCAGCAGTCGCCACTGTCGGCGGCCACCTGCAGGCGCCGCATCGCACGCGCGTCGGCGGTCTGCGGCCAGCCCAGCACCGCCGCGCAGGCACCACTGCGCAGGCATTGCTCGAACGCCCACAGTGCCTGCTTCGGCTCGGCCTCGATCACCTCCAGCCAGCCCAGGTCGACACCGCCGGCCTGCCACGCCGGGGCATAGGGAAGATGTGGCGGGGCGACCAGCACCACCCGCTCGCCGGCGCCGGTCAGCCGCGCCAGCGTCGGCAGCAGCAGGCTGACCTCGCCGACGCCGTCGGCCGGCAACAGCAGTTCGGTCAATGCACGCCGCGGCCAGCCGCCATCGGGCAGCGCGGCATCGAGCGCGGCATGCCCGCTGGGCTCGCCGTCGCGACGCAGGGCCACGCCCTGCCCCGCCCGCCAGACCGTACGTGCGGCCAGCATGTCGCCCAAGGCCAGGACTTCGCCCATGCTCAGCCCTGCCGCAACAGGCCGCAGTACAGGCCCTCGATCGCGAAATCGGCATCTGCCGGCACCACGATCGGCGCATGGGCCGGATTGCGCGGCAACAGGCGCAGCTGCCTGCGCCCGCGTTCGAGCCGCTTGATGGTGAGCTCGCCTTCCAGCCGCGCGACCACGATCTGGCCGTCGCGCGCTTCCTGGCTGCGATGCACGCCGACCAGGTCGCCGTCGAGGATGCCGTCATCGATCATCGAATCACCCTGCACCTGCAGCAGGTAGTCCGGGCGCAGCGAGAACAGCGTGCGGTCCAGCCATAGTTCGCGCTCAACGCCCGCGCCGCCTTCCAGGCTGATCGGCAGGCCGGCGGCCACGCGGCCGAGCACCGGCAGCACCAGGGGCGGATCGCGCGGCGCATCGGGCAGGCGGATGCCACGGGCCTGGCCACCGCCACGCAGCTCGATCAGCCCGGCCTCGGCCAGCGCCTGCACATGCTTCTGTGCGGCATTGCGCGAGGCGAAGCCGAACTCATCGGCGATTTCCGCCAGGCTCGGGGGGTGCCCGGCCCGGGTGCGCTCGCGCAGGAAGGCCAGGATCGCGGCGCGGCGCGGGCTCAGATCGTCCATGCGGCCTCCGCGGAAACCTGCGCATGGCCGTATTCAGCCCACCGGGGAATAGGATTTTTCATAGGTGTACATTTGTACACCTTTCCGTCGCACCACGCGAGACGCCGCGATTCAGCCCCGCCGAACCGCCTCAGTCGCCCACTTCGATCCGCTCGACCTGCCGCGCCGAGCGCGCCGGGCGGCCATCCGCAGGGACCAGCAGGCGCCAGGGGCCGTCCTTGTCGTCCAGCGCCGCACCCTCGCAGCGATCGGCCAGCACTACCTGGCGGGCACCGAGGGTGTCGTCCAGCTCGCCCAGCGAGAACGTGACCCGGTAACCGTCACGCGAGTGGATCCGCACCACCCTGGCCAGGTCGGCGCCGCGCAGCGGCTTGTCCGGCATCGCCCCGCCAGCCCGCAACAGGGCCGCCAGCGACACGCCTTCGCAGTGCAGGACGTGGTCATGCACGCTCATCTGCACGGACTGCCGCGGCAACGTGGCCGCCAGCGCCGGATCCAGCAGGTTGCGGACCGGCGCGGTGGTACCCGCCACGGCATGGGCGATCCCCAGGCAGGCCAGCAGGCCCGTCAACAGCCATCCCTTGCGCATGCCCTTCCCCGGCGTTGTCGATGCGTGGCTTATGGCATGGCAGCCGGCGTGATGCAAACGCTCCCTTCCGGGCGGCTCCGCCACCGCAGGCCATGCGCCATGGCGACAGCGGATGTCCACCATCGCATCGCCCTGTCAAGCCGCGACGGCGCGCGCCGCGCTGCCTACAATGCGCGCCCCGCAGCCGTACCCCGCACGCCATGGATATCGAGATCGTCGTCGATGCTTCGCTCAAGGCCTATATCGATCCGCTGACGCCGGACGAACATGCCGCGCTCGAGCAGAGCCTGCTCGCCGAGGGCTGCCGCGACGCGCTGGTGCTGTGGGGCAACGTGCTGGTCGACGGCCACAACCGCTACGGCATCTGCCGCCAGCATGGCCTGCCGTTCCGCACCGTGCAGCACGAGCGCTTCCAGAGCATGGAGGACGTGCACCTGTGGATGATCGACCAGCACCTGGGCCGTCGCAGCGTCTCGGATTTCCAGCGCGGCGTGCTGGCGTTGCGCCGGCGCGAGATCCTTGCCGCGCGCGCGGAGGCCGCCGAAGCCGCGCGCCCGGCCGAACCGCCGGCACCCACCGACGATGCGGCGCCGTGGAACGAAGGCGATCCCCCTTCCGATGCCGTCGCCACACCGCAGCCGAAGCCGGCGCTGAACCGCGTCGAGCTCGCGCGCGCCGCGCGGGTGAGCCAGAACCAGATCGGCATGATCGAGAAGATCCATACCCAGGCCGCGCCGGAAGTAGTCGCCGCGGTTCGTTCGGGAGAACTGTCGATCAATGCCGCCGCCGCGGTCGCCAGCCTGCCGGTGGAAGAGCAACAGGCCGCCGCCCAGGCCGGGCGCGAGGAACTGCGCGAAGCCGCGCGCCGGGTGCGCGAGTCGCGCCGCAGGCCCAAGGCCGAACCGGCGCCGCAGCCGGATCGCACCGGCAGCGACGAACTGGCCACGCTGCATGCACGCATCAGCGAACTGGAAAGCGAGAACGCCGCGCTGCGCGCGCGCCTCGCCGAGCTGGAAGCAGGCTAGGCGCGCACCGCCGGCAGGCCCGCCCGCAACACCGTCCACAGGGCCAGCGCGGACAGCATCCCGAAGCCGCCGGCGCAGCCCACGATCCCCGCGATGGCCGGAGTCCACAATCCGGCCATCGCGGCCGGCACGCCCCCGGACTGCCACAGCAGGAGCAGCGTGCACGCCACCGCGCCGGCGAGGAAGCCGGCCAGCAGCATGCGCCCCGGCGTGAACCTTCCCCGCCGCCGCAGCCCGATGGCGACCGGCACGCCCAGCAGCAGCACCTGCGGCAACGCGACCAGGAACGCCAGCGCGAAAGCGGTACCCGTGGCATGGCCGGCCCGGATACGGCCATCGAAAGCGACCACCGCGAACGCCAGCGCCGGCAACAGGCCAGCCAGCACGACCGCGGCACTCCAGTACAGGGCATTGCGCAGCATCGGCATCCAATGGCAGCGGGACCGGCAGGCATTGTGCGCCACTTGGCGGCAAGGCGATTAGATCGATAGAAACCCCTGACCTTCGTCCCATTCCTCCCCTCCCGCGCCGTGCTACCGTCCCCGCTCCGGGAGGAGGAACCCACATGCTCGACAACGCTGCGCGACGCTTCGCGCCCTGGCTGGCCGTGTTGCTGCTGGTCACCCGCACCACCCTGGCGGCAACGCCGGGCGAAGCCGCCTATGCCGCGGTCGATCCGTTCATCGGCACCGGCGGCGAAGGCCATACCTACCCGGGCGCCACGGTGCCGTTCGGCATGGTCCAGCTCAGCCCGGACACCCAGATCAAGCCGCGCAAGGAAGCCTATGGCTGGGCCGCGGGCTATCGCCATGACGACAGCACCATCGTCGGCTTCTCGCACACCCACTTCTCCGGCTCGGGCCATTCGGACCTGGGCGACATCCTGCTGATGCCGATCAGCGGAGAAGCCAGGCTCGAGCGCGGCGACGTCGCCAAACCCGGCAGTGGCTATACCTCGCGCTTCCGCCACCAGACCGAGCAGGCGCAACCGGGCTACTACGCCGTCACCCTCGACGACTACGGCGTGCGCGCCGAACTCACCGCCAGCGCGCGCGTGGGCGTGCACCGCTACACCTATCCCAAGGGCAAGCCGGCGCACGTGCTGCTCGACCTGCGCACCAGCATGTACGACTACCCCGGCAAGGTACTGTGGTCGCGCCTGCGCGTGCGCGCGGACGGCACCGTCACCGGCTTCCGGCAGACCCGCGGCTGGGCGCCGGGGCGCCAGCTGTACTTCGCCATGCGCTTCTCGCGCCCGCTCGCCGGCAGTGCGCTGCATGACACCGAAGAGAACGTCACCTACAAGGGCTTCCCGCCGCCGGGCGCGGACAACCCCGCCCAGCGCGCGCAGATCGAAGGCCGACAGCTGGTCGGCGTGCTCGATTTCGGCGAGGGTGGCGGTGCCCCGCTGGTGGTCAAGGTGGCGATTTCGCCGGTGAGCGAGGAAGGCGCCATCGCCAACCTCGACGCCGAGGTACCCGGCTTCGATTTCGACAAGGTCCGCGCCGATGCCCGCGCGCAGTGGATGCAGGCGCTGTCGGCGGTGGACGTGCAGGCCGCCGCGCGCGAGCGCACGCAGTTCTACACCGCGCTGTACCACACGCTGCTTGGACCGACCCTGTTCATGGACAGCGACGGTCGCTACCGCGGCCCGGACAACGCGGTGCACCAGGCGCAGGGCTGGACCAACTACTCGACCTTCTCGCTGTGGGACACCTACCGTGCCCTGCACCCGTTGCTGACCCTGGTGCAGCCGCCGGGCCGCACGTCCGACGTGGTCAACTCGCTGCTCGCCTCGCGCCGCGAAAGCCCGTACGGGATCCTGCCGGTGTGGGCGTTCCACGGCCTGGAGACGTGGTGCATGATCGGCTACCACGCCGTGCCGGTGATCGCCGACGCCTACATGAAGGGCATCGGCGGCTTCGATGCCGACGAAGCGCTGCAGGCGATGGTCGCCAGCGCCGACTACGGCCCCTACGACGGCATCGCCGCCTATCGCGAGCTGGGCTACGTGCCGATCGACGAGGAAGGCGAAGCGGCGTCGAAGACGCTCGAGTACGCCTTCGATGACTGGACGATCTCGCGCATGGCCGAAAAGATGGGCCGCGCCGACGTCGCCGCCGAATTCGGCAAGCGTGCCGGCAACTGGCAGCACGCCTTCGACCCGGCCACCGGCTTCATGCGCGCCCGTACGCGCGCCGGCAGCTTCCGCGAGCCGTTCGATCCCAGCGCCAGCGGCTACGGCACCGACTACACCGAGGGCAATGCCTGGCAGTACTCCTGGTACGTGCCGCAGGACGTGGCCGGCCTGGCCGCCGCGCACGGTGGTGCAGACGCGCTGCTCAAGCGCCTGGACGACGTGTTCGATGCCAAGGTCGACCCGAAGACCTTCGAGCACATGGAAGACATCACCGGCCTGATCGGCTGGTATGCACACGGCAACGAGCCCAGCCACCACGTGGCCTATCTCTATGCCTATGCCGGCCAGCCATGGCGGACCCAGGCGCGACTGACGCAGATCATGGCCAGCCAGTACGCTGCCCGTCCCGACGGCCTGGCCGGCAACGACGACCTCGGCCAGATGTCGGCCTGGTACGTGTTCACCGCGCTGGGCTTCTACCCGGTGGCGCCAGGCAGCAACCAGTACGTGATCGGTCGCCCGTTCCTGCCGAAGGCCACGCTCAACCTGCCCAACGGCCGTCATTTCACCGTGATTGCCGATGGCCTGGACGAACGCCACCCCTACATCGGCGCCGCCACGCTCGATGGCCGGCCGCTGGGGCGCGCCTGGCTCAGCCACGAGGAAATCATGGCCGGCGGCGAACTGCGCTTCCGCATGCAGGCCACCCCCGACAAGGACTGGGCGAGCGACCCGGCGCAGCATCCGTACTCGATGTCGGCGCGCTGAGCAGGCGCGCCCGGCTGGCGGGCCGTTGCGCCCGCCATGCCGGCGTCACCGCCGCGGGGGCGGGCCGTGTTGCCGCACCCGCGCCAGCTGGCGCTCCAGCACCCGCAGGCACAGCGCCAGCAGGCGCGGATCCTCCAGCCGCCCACGCAACGCCTGGCCGGCCGGGCACGACTCGTCGAACAGCGTGGCGAGGAATTCCAGCTGCGCCTGGATCTCTTCCAGCTCCCGCCAGGCCCGCTCCGGCAGGCGATGGCCGGTCCCGTCATCGACGGCGTGCTTCGTGCTCTCCATCATCCCTGGACCCGTTGCCGGGTGGTTGCAAGCGATCGACGTCCAGAGTCTTGGGCGTGATCGCCGCGGTCAACAAGATTCCGGCATCGGGCGGCGCCGATCAGCCGCGGCGGCCCCGCATGTACTGCTCGAAATGGCCGATGTAATCGTCCAGGTTCGCCTCGAGCATCTGCCGGTAACGGCCGAGGCACTCCTCCAGGATCTGCGCCTTCGCCGCCTGCATCGCGGCACCGGAGGCATGGCCGCTGGCACTGAGCCAGGCATTGAAGCGCGCCATCGCGTACAGCCCGGAATCACCCACCAGCTCGCGCGGCGCGCCGGCCAGCTGGGCATTGGCGAGTTCGATCAGGGCATCGGCGCGATCGTAGAAATGCGGATCCACATCAGCGGACAAGGGCGCGTCCTCGCGGCGGGCGACAGGGCCGCGGCCAGATTAGGCCACGCGACCGGCCAGCCACAAGCACGCGCGCGTGCGGCGGTGCGGCAGGCGTGCGCGCGGCAGGCCTGCCACAATCGGGGCATGCTCGCCCGCCTCCTGCTGTGTGTCCTGAGCCTGACCTTCATGCCCGCCCATGCCGCCGCGCCCGAGCGCGTGCTCATCTTCAGCAAGACCGCCGGATTCCGCCATGAATCGATTCCGGTCGCGGTCGCCACCCTGTCGCGCCTGGTCGACGAGGCGGGCCTGGTCGCCGACCACACCGAGGACGCCAGCGCGTTCTCGCCCGGCAACCTGGCCCGTTACCGCATCGTGGTCTTCGCCAGCACCACCGGCACCGTCCTGGATGCGGCGCAGAAACAGGCGATGGAGGCCTTCATGCGCGACGGTGGCGGCTTCGTCGGCGTGCATGCCGCCGCCGATACCGAGTACGACTGGCCGTGGTATGGCCAGCTCGTCGGCGCCCGCTTCCGCGACCACCCGCCGGGCCTGCAGCACAGCCGGGTGCAGCCCGAACATGACGGCCAACCGGTCGGCACCGCCTGGCCGGTGCACGACGAGCTGTACAACTACCGCAGCAACCCGCGCGGACAGGTGTCGGTGATCGCCACCATCGATGAACGGCTGTACGAAGGCGGCCACATGGGCCAGGACCATCCGATCGCCTGGTGCCATCGGTTCGACGGCGGCCGCGCCTGGTACACCGGGCTTGGGCACAGCATCGAGATCTACGCCCAGGCCGAATTCCTCGACCAGCTACGGCAAGGCCTGGCCTACGCCCGCGGCGACGCGCCTGCCTGTTGAAGGAGTGGCCCCGGTCAAACAGGCTCCAGCGGGATCCTGTTGAGCCAGGTCAAGACCAGCTGAACGCCGCAGGCGCCAGCGCCGCCTGCCTGTCGATCCGCCACGCCCGCACCCGTCGTATCCACGAGGGCGCCCTTCCCCGTGCCCGCTGGAGGTTCCCATGGCTTATGTCGATGGCTTCGTGATCGCCGTACCCACCGCCAACAAGGAGAAATTCATCGCCCATGCCCGCCTGGGCGACCCGCTGTTCATCGAGTTCGGCGCCACCCGGGTGATCGAATGCTGGGGCGACGAGGTGCCGCACGGCCAGCAGACCGACTTCCATCGCGCCGTGCAGGCACGCGAGGACGAGACGGTGGTGTTTTCCTGGGTCGAATGGCCGGACAAGGCCACCCGCGATGCCGGGATGAAGAAGATGATGGAAGACCCGCGCATGGAGAACAATCCGATGCCGTTCGACGGCAAGCGACTGGTCTACGGCGGCTTCGTGCCGATCGTCAGCCTCGGCGGCTGAAGCCGGTCAGCGAAGCCGCAGCGCGTCGAGCACCAGCGCGAACGCCGGCGACAGCTGGCGGCGGCTCGGGTAGTAGAGGTGGTAGCCCGGAAACAGCGGGCACCAGTCTTCCAGCACCCGTACCAGCCGGCCGGCGGTGATGTCCGCCAGCAGCATGTCCTCGGGCAGCGCGGCGACGCCGAAGCCGGCGACCGCCGCCTGGGCAATCTGGCTGGCGCTGTTGAAGACCAGCTGCCCCTCCACGCGCAGGTTCAGCGCAGTGCCGTCGCGCTCGAACTCCCAGGCATGCAGGCCACCATGGGTCGGCAGCCGCAGGTTGATGCAGTTGTGGCTGGCCAGTGCCTGCGGCATGCCCGGCGCCGGATGGCGGGCGAAATAGGCCGGCGAGGCCGCGACCGCCATGCGCGTGGGCGGACCGATCGGCACGGCGATCATGTCCTTCTGTATCTGCTCGCCAACCCGCACCCCGGCATCGAAGCGATCGGCCACGATGTCCTTGAGGCCATAGCTGACATCGAATTCCAGGTGGATCTGCGGGTACTGCCGCAGCACCGGCGCCAGCTTCGGCCAGAGGATGGTGGACAGTGCATTCTCGCCAGTGGTGATCCGCACGGTGCCGGCGGGCACGCCGCGCGAAGTACTCAACGCCGCCAGTTCGGCATCAATCTCCTCGAAGCGCCCGCGCAGCGATTGATACAGCCGCTCGCCGGCATCCGTCGCCGACACGCTGCGCGTGGTGCGGGTCAGCAGGCGCACCCCCAGCCGGCACTCCAGGCCCCGGATCGCATGGCTCAGCGCCGACTGCGAGACCCCGAGCTGGGCCGCCGCCCGCGTGAAGCTGCGCTCGCGCGCCACCGCCAGGAAGGCGAGCAGATCGTTGTACTGGCCTCGGCTCATGGCGGTCCGCCCTGGCGACTGATGAGCACCAATCATAGATCGAGCCGGTCGCGCGGAACCACGTCACGCCCCGGCGTCATCCCCCTGCCATCAGGCCATCGGATGATGGATGATCGCAGGACAGGCCTTCCGGCCGTGGCGCGCCGACGAACGCCGCCGGGCCTGAACGCCGCTGGCGGCGGAGGCCCGGATCCCACCTTTTTACGACAGCGCCACGGCCAAGATGAATCAAATTCAAGAAGAGCCGTGAAGCCGATGCCTTCCCTCTACCGCCAAGGTCCGGTCACCCACCGCCACCTCACCAGCCTGGTCGGCCGGGTCGGCCTGGACTATTTCCGCCGCCTGCTGCCGCCGCTGTGGCTGGCCCTGGCGCTGCTTGCCGTCGCCCTGCTGTGGATGGCCGCCAGTTCGCATGACCTGATCGCCCTGTCCGCCTTCACCGTCGCCCTGACCGGCGCCTTCACCTACTGGGCGCGCCGCCGGCAGTGCCGCTGGCCGCTATGGCGCACCCTGGTGCTGGCGCTGGCCGCCGCGCTGGAGCTGGTACCCGCCTGGTCGGGCAACGACGGGCTGCGCACCCTGCTGTTCGCCGCCGCCACCCTGTCGATCCTGCATGCCGCCTGGCGGTTGGTCGGCGACATCCGCCTGTCGCTGCGCCTGCAACGCGCCGCGCGGGCACTGGATGACGCCAGCCTGCTGGCATTGCTGCCGCGCGATGCCCACGACGATGCGCTGCGCTGGCAGCATGGCGACGACAGCAAGTCGGCCGAGCTGTCGCTGGTGGTCAACCTCGCCGCGCTGTGGAACGCGCTGTCGGTCACCGGCAAGGCCGGTCCGCGCGCCGCCGCACCGCTCTGACTTCCCGACCGGTGGCGGGCGGCCTTCTCCTGCTCGCGCCTGTCCCCGGCAACGAAAAAACCCCGCTTGCGCGGGGTTTTTCCTGTTCGACCAGCCGCAGGGCTCAGGCGAACGGATCCTGCAGGACCATGGTGTGGTCGCGGTCCGGACCGGTGCTGACGATCGAGATCGGGCAGCCAGCCAGTTCCTCCAGCGCACGCAGGTAGGCGCGCGCCGCCGGCGGCAGCTTGTCCCACTCGGTGATGCCGTGGGTGTTCTCGCTCCAGCCCGGGAACTCCAGGTACACCGGGCTGCAGTCTTCCCAGCCCTGCGCGTCCAGCGGCGCGTACTCGGTACGCTTGCCGTTGTATTCGTAGGCGATGCAGACCTTCAGCTTCTCCATGCCGTCGAGCACGTCGAGCTTGGTGATGCACAGGCCGCTGATGCCGTTGATCGCCACCGCGCGCTTGAGCGCGACGATGTCCATCCAGCCGCAGCGACGCGGGCGGCCGGTCGAGGCACCGTACTCGGCGCCACGGTCGCGGATGCCCTGGCCGACTTCATCGTCCAGTTCGGTCGGGAACGGACCACCGCCGACGCGGGTCGCATAGGCCTTGGCGATGCCCAGCACGTAGTCGATCGACTGCGCGCCCACGCCGGTGCCGGCCAGCGCGCCGCCGACGGTGGTGTTGGAGCTGGTGACGTACGGATAGGTGCCGTGGTCGATGTCCAGCAACGCACCCTGCGCGCCTTCGAACAGCACGCGCTTGCCCTGCTTGCGCAGGTCATGGAGGATGCCGGCCACGTCGGACTTCATCGGCTGGACGTATTCGCCGAAGGCCAGCGCCTCGTCGAAGGTCTTCTGGAAATCGACCGCTTCCACGCCCAGGTACTTGGTCAGCACGAAGTTGTGGTAGTCCAGCGCGGTGCGCAGGAGCTCTTCCAGCTGCCTGGGATAGTGCAGGTCGGCAACGCGGATGCCGCGGCGCGCCACCTTGTCTTCATAGGCCGGGCCGATGCCGCGACCGGTGGTGCCGATGGCCTTGCCGCCGGCGGCCTTCTCGCGCGCCTGGTCCAGGGCGATGTGGTACGGCATGATCAGCGGCGCGGCCGGCGAGATCTTCAGGCGCGAACGCACCTCGACGCCGGAATTCTCCAGCTCTTCGATCTCCTTCTTCAGCGCGGCCGGCGAGATCACCACGCCGTTGCCGATCAGGCACAGCGCATCGGCGCGCAGGATGCCCGAGGGAATCAGGTGGAGAACGGTCTTCTTGCCATTGATGACCAGGGTGTGGCCGGCGTTGTGGCCGCCCTGGAAACGCACGACGGCACCGATTTCCTCGGTGAGCAGGTCGACGATCTTGCCTTTGCCTTCATCGCCCCACTGGGCACCGAGAACGACAACTGACTGACCCATGACGGGTAACTCCTTTGCTGGCGGCCATCGGGGCCGCTGACGGGTTGATCGTGCCGGAAGCCGGTGCACGGGGTGGCAACGCCAATCGGGGCGATGCCGGCGCAGCCGGCCCAGACACGGAAAAAGCCGACCAGGATCGCCCGGCCGGCTTTTGTGCATTATCCGGGTTTCCGGTGGCTGCGGCCACCCCTGCCCCCGAACCCATTCAGCAAAGTGTAGCCGCCCCGGCGCGGGCCGGGGCGCGGGCGATCATCGATCGCTCTTGAGGTACTGCAGGAACGGGTCGTTCTTGTCGAGCACGATCACGCCATTGCCATCGGTCATCGAGCCACGATAGGCCTCGAGGCTGCGATAGAACGCAAAGAACGACGGATCGGCGGAACCGGCCTTGCCATAGATGCGCGCGGCCTCGGCGTCGCCTTCACCACGCAGCTTCTGCGCGTCGCGCTCGGCATCGGCCACGATCACCGTGCTGTCGCGATCGGCCTGGGCGCGGATGCTCAGCGACTGCTCCTCGCCCTCGGCGCGCAGCTTGCTGGCTTCCTGCTTGCGCTGCGCGCGCATGCGCTCGTACACGTCGTTGATCACCTGGCTGTCGGTCGGCAGGTCGATCTGCTTGATGCGCAGGTCGGTGATCTGCATGCCCAGCCCCTTCACCGCGGCGTTGATGCCGGCCAGCTGGCCGGCGATCAGTTCGCTGCGATCACCCGACACCAGCTGCTGCAGCGTGCGCGAGTTGATCTGGTTGCGCAGCGAGTCGGTGATGATCGGCGCCATGCGCGAGTTGGCCACCGTCTCGTCGCCACCGGTGGCGCGATAGAAATCGCGCACGTTGGAGATGTAACCGATGGCGAAGAAGTCGACGCTGACGTCCTTCTGCTCGGCGGTGAAGTAGCGCGCCGGCGCGGTATCGAGCACCTGGAAGCGGCGATCGAACACCCGCGCGGTTTCCACCAGCGGCACCTTGAAGTGCAGGCCGGGCTTGAGGTCGGCGCGCGCGACGCGACCGAGGTTGAGCACCATGCCGGTCTGGTCCTCGCGGACCACGAACACCGAGCTCATCAGGCCGAGCAGGACGACGACCGCCGCGGCGATCCAGATGGACTGCTTCATCATTCATTCCCCTCGCGGCCGGTCGGGCGCGGGCCGCGCTCCGGGTTGCGGATGCTGTCGGCGCTGATCGGCGTGGTCGCCGCATCCTGCGACAACACGCTGGGCAGGGCCACCGGCGGCAGCTGCGACGACGCGCGGTTGGCAGGCTCGGTCATCGGCACGTAGATCAGCTGGCGGCCATCGCCACCGATGACCTTGCGGTTCTGCGAGACCACCTGCTGCACGGTCTCCAGCCACAGGCGCTTGCGGGTGACTTCCGGGGCGCCGACATACTGCTGCTGCAACAGGGTGAAACGCTCGGCGTCACCCTCCGCGCGGGCGATCGTGGCGGCCTTGTAGCCCTCGGCCACGGTGCGCGTGCTCGCGGCGCGGCCACGCGCCTCGGGCACGACCTTGGCCGCGTAGGCCTGCGCCTCGTTGATCAGGCGTTCGCGGACCTGCTGGGCGCCGTTGACCTCGTCGAACGCCGGCTTGACCTCTTCCGGCGGACGCGCGTCGGGCAGGGTCAGGCCGGTCACCACCAGGCCGGTGTTGTAGGAGACCAGCGACGCCTGCAGGCGCTCGCGCGCGGCGGTGGCCAGCGGGCCACGGTTGTTGAGCACGGCGTTGAGGTCGGAACGGCCGACCTGCTCGCGCACCGCGCTCTGCGCGGCCTGCTGCAGCACCACCTCGGCATTGCGGGTGCCGAACTGGTACAGGCGCGGGTCGTCGACGCGGTACTGCACGTTGAGCTGCACGTTGACGATGTTCTCGTCGCGGGTGAGCACCGGCACCTGGTTGCTGAAGGTCTTGATCTGGGTCGCGTTGACCTTGATCACCGACTCGATCGGCCAGGGCAGCTTGAAGTTCGGGCCCGGCTGCAGGATCCGCGAGTACTGGCCGAAGCGCAGCACCACGCCGCGCTCCTGTTCGCGGATCAGCTGGAAGCTGGAGAACAGCAGCAGCAGGACGATCGCCAGCAGCACCCAGCGCCACAGGCCGCCATCGAACATGTCGCGGAACTGGCCGGGCAGACCACCCCAACCGCTTCCCCCACCATCGCCGCCACGCGGCTTCCATTCGCCGCGGCGGTTGTCTTCCGGGCCATCAGGCCCCTTGCTGCCGGGTGTGTTCCAGGCCATGCACGCTCCATCTGAGGGGTCGGACGCCAACGGCGACCATCAAACCCCGATTTGGGTTCGGTGTCCCGATTCTACAAGAAGGGGGGCACCCACCGCCCCGAGCCGCTATCGTGGGCCGGTCCCCCGTTCACCGGCGAGTACGCCCATGTCCCTGTCCGATCCCTTCCCCGCCTTCCGCATCCACGACGACGAACAGGGCTATCGCGGCGGCCTGGAGCAGGTCCGGCTGGACCAGCTCTCGCCCGGCGAGGTGGTGGTGCGGGCGGCCTGGTCCTCGGTCAATTACAAGGATGCGCTGGCCGGTACTGGCAAGGGACGGATCCTGCGCCGCTCCCCGCTGGTCGGCGGGATCGACGTGGCCGGCCACGTGGTGGCCTCGCGCGATCCGGCGCACCGCGAAGGCGACCCGGTGCTGGCCACCGGCTGCGGCCTGGGCGAGTCCCGCGATGGCGGTTACGCCCGCTATGCCCGCCTGGAGTCGCGGGCGGTGATCCCGCTGCCGGCCAGCCTGGACCTGCGCGAGGCGATGGTGATCGGCACCGCCGGCTACACCGCCGCACTCGCCCTGCTGCGCCTGCGCGACAACCGCCAGGTCCCGGCGATGGGCCCGCTGCTGGTCACCGGCGCCACCGGGGGGGTCGGCATGCTGGCGCTGGACATCTTCAGCCGCGCCGGATTCGAGGTGCACGCGGTCAGCGGCAAGGCCGAGCGTGCCGACTTCCTGCGCTCGATCGGCGCCAGCCAGGTACTGGGCCGCGACGCCCTGCAGACCACCCGACCACTGGAGACGGCCCGCTACGGCGGCGGCCTGGATAATGTCGGCGGGCCGATGCTGGTCAGCCTGCTGGCGCAGACCGTGCCCTACGGCAGCGTAGCGTCCGCCGGCCTGGCCGCCTCCGGCGAGCTGGACATGACGGTGATGCCCTTCATCCTGCGTGGCGTGTCGCTGCTGGGCATCGGTTCGTCGGGCAGCGCCCGGGACATCCGCGAGCAGGTCTGGGCGCAGCTGGCCGGCGACTGGCGGCCGCGCCACCTGGACCGCATCTGCACCCGCGAAATCGGCCTGGACGGCCTGCCGGCGGTGTTCGACGCCATGCTGGCCGGCGAGTCTTTTGGCCGCACCGTGGTCAAGCTGGATTGAGAGACGCCCATCACTGCCGAACCCCTATCCGCCGCCTCGGCAGTCGCACTACACTGGCCCGGCTCACACGGGGAATTACATGGCGCGCATCCTGATCGTCGACGACTCGCCTTCGCAGCTGCTCGGCATCCAACGCATCGTCGAGAAACTCGGCCACGAGACCATCACCGCCACCGACGGGGCGGCCGGCGTCGAAGCGGCCAAGGCGGCGCTGCCTGACCTGGTGCTGATGGACGTGGTCATGCCCAACCTCAACGGCTTCCAGGCCACGCGCACGCTCAAGCGCGAACCCAGCACGCAGAACATCCCGGTCATCCTGGTCACCACCAAGGACCAGGACACCGACCGCATGTGGGGCATGCGCCAGGGCGCGCGCGCCTACATCACCAAGCCGTTCTCCGAGGACGAGCTGTCCGAGGTGATCGAGCGCATCTTCAGCCGCGCCGATGAACCCTTCGCCGGCTGAGTGCGGCCCCTGAAGAAAAAGCGCCGCGGAAGCGGCGCTTTTTCGTTACCACCGCCGGCAACCCATGGGCCGGCAGGCACTCCGCATCACGCCCCCTCGCCGAATGCCTTGGCCAGGTTGCGGTAGGCCTTCTTCTGCGCCTCGTCCACCGGCGCCGGCGCCAGGATCTCCAGCTCGACGATCTGGTCGCCCGCCGGGTTGCCCGGCAGCCCGCGCCCACGCAGCCGCAGCTTGCGGCCGGCATCGGACTCCATCGGCACCTTCAACTCCACCTCGCCGCCCAGGGTGGGCACGCTGATCGTGGTGCCCAGCGCGGCCTGCCACGGCATGACCTGCAGGGTGTAGAGGATGTTGCGGCCGTCCACCTCGAACTGCGGATGCGCCGCGTACTCGATCTCCAGCAGCAGGTTGCCACCGTTGCTGCCCTGCCCGCCCAGGCGGATCACCTGCCCGGGGGCGACGCCCTTGGGCACGCGCACGTCGAGCTGGCGACCATTGACGGTGATCCGCACGCTGTCACCGGAATAGACTGCTTCCAGCGGCACCGCCAGCTTGGCGCGGGTATCGCCCCGCGGCTGCGGGCCGGCACTGCGCGCACGCCCTCCCCGCTGCCCGGCGAACAGGCTTTCGAAGAAGTCGGAGAACCCGCCACCGGCACCGCCGTTGCCGAAGATCTCCTCGAAATCGAACCCTTGCCCGCCATTGAAGTTCGGCGGCGCATGGAACTCCTCGCCGGGACGGTAGCCCTGGGCACGCAGCTGGTCATAGGCGGCCCGCTTCTGCGGATCGCGCAATGCCTCGTAGGCCTCGTTGACCGCCTTGAACTTGTCCTCGGCGCCGGCCTCCTTGCTGACGTCCGGGTGGTACTTGCGCGCCAGCCGGCGATAGGCCGTCTTGATCTCCGCCTCGCCGGCGCTGGGCTCGACCCCCAGGGTCGCGTAGTAATCCTTGAACTCCATCCCTCACCTCGGAAATGACACGACCCGCCGTCTCGCGACCGCGGGCCGTTCCTGTACGGACGGCGGCGGTGTCGCCGCCGTCCATTCTACGGGGTTGCCGTGAGGAACCGGCGAGCGCTTCAGCCCGCCTCGCCGGTACCGACCACGATGCGGCGCGGCGCCGTTTCGGCCTTCTTCGGAATACGCACCTCCAGCACGCCATGGCGGCCGCTGGCGGTGATGCCCTCGGCATCGGCGCTCTCCGGCAGCGCGAAACGACGCTCGAAGCTGCCCTCGCGGCGCTCGCCGAGCACCCGCTTGTGGCCCTCGGCCAGTTCGACGGCCTTGCGCTCGCCCTTGATCGACAGGATGTTGCGGTCCATCTGCAGCTGGATCCGCGCCGGGTCGATGCCAGGCAGGTCGGCCAGCAGCACGAAGGCTTCCGGCTCCTCGCGGATGTCCACGCGCGGCAGCCACTGCTCGCCATTGGCGGCGGCGCGACCGAACGACGGCGCCGCATCGGCGGCGAAGGCGGCCTGCGGCCAACGGCGGTAACGTACGACGTTCATGTTGTTCTCCTGGAATGGGATGGCGGGACCGGCGCTGTTCGCCGCGATCCGCCCTGTCCCGGGAGATAGGCGCCCACGCCACGCTTTCAAGACGTTGACGCCACCTTCCCGCCGCCGTTTTTAGTCTTCCTTCATCCACAGGAGTCCGCCCGATGTCCATCCAGGTTGGTGACCGCATCCCCGAAGTCGTGCTCAAGCGCCTGCGCGAGGGCATGGAAAGCGTCGATACCGCCGCCCTGTTCGATGGCCGCAAGGTGGTGCTGTTCGCCATCCCGGGCGCATTCACCCCGACCTGCTCGGAGAAGCACCTGCCCGGCTACATCGAGCACTTCGACCAGTTCCGCCAGCGCGGCATCGAGGTGTACTGCCTGGCGGTCAACGATCCGTTCGTGATGCGCGCCTGGAGCCGCAGCCAGTCGGCTCCCGAAGGCCTGCAGTTCCTCTCCGACGGCAACGGCGACCTTACCCGTGCGCTCGGCATGGAGATGGACGCCAGCAGCTCGGGCATGGGAATGCGCTCCCGCCGCTACGCGCTCTATGCGGAGGACGGCATCGTCAAGGCGCTGTTCGCCGAAACGCCGGGCGAGTTCAAGGTCTCCGCCGCCGATTACGTGCTCGGACACCTGCCGTCCTGAGCCAGCAGTCCCACCCACAGGAGGAATGGCAAGCCATGCCCAGACAGCCAGCCAAGGCCACCCGCAAGCCCGCCCGCGCGTCCGCGCCGCGATCCCGCGCCCTGCCCGCCGGCTTCACCGACACCGCGACGCTGCGCGCGCAGGCCCGCAAGCGGGTCGAGGACGGCGCGATCACCCGCACCTACCATGCCGATCGCGAAACGGTGATCCGCCTGCTCAACGCCGCGCTCGCCACCGAGTACGTCTGCGTGCTGCGGTACTACCGCCATTACTTCATGGCCAAGGGCATGCTCGCCGATTCGATCAAGGCCGAGTTCCTCGAGCACGCCCAGCAGGAACAGGCGCATGCCGGCAAGCTCGCCGAGCGCATCGTCCAGCTCGGCGGCGAACCGGACCTCAACCCGGACACGCTGACCGCGCGCTCCCATGCCGAGTACAAGGAAGGCAGCGACCTGCGCGACATGGTCCGCGAGAACCTGGTCGCCGAACGCATCGCCATCGACAGCTATCGCGAGATGATCGACTACATCGGCGACAAGGACACCACGACCAAGCGCATCCTTGAGGAAATCCTCGCCCAGGAAGAGGAGCACGCCGACGAGTTCGCCGACCTGCTCGACGGCTGGATCGGCGGCTGAAGGCACGGCGCCCCCTGCTTGGCGGGCGCCGGCTGCTCAGGGGGACCGGGCCGGCAACAGGTCGCGCAGCACCAACCGGGTGACGCCTGGCTGCCCCGCACGCAGGTAGGCCACCGTGACCTGCCGGCCTGCCGGCAGCACCCGCAGCTGCCGGCGCGCGCCGGACAGGTCCAGCGCGCCGGGCCCCTGGCCGTCGAGGGCAGTGACCACGTCGCCTTCGCGCAGCCCCGCCAGGGCGGCCGGTCCTCCGGCCACCACCGCCATCACGCGGTAACCACGCTCGTCGAGGTTGATCCACATGCCGGCGCGATCGACGCTGCCGATGTCCGCATCCGGCACCGGCAGTGGCTGCAGGTACATCACCTGGCGGGCGTAGTCGAACGTGGCCGCGTAGCGCTTCAGCCAGCCGCTGCCGATGTTGCCGTCCAGGTGGGATTCGGAGAAAAAGCCCTTGCGCTGGTCGACCAGGTCGGCGACCACGTCGCGCGTCTGCAGGCCCCCCAGGGACAGGGTCGGCACGCGCGCGCGGTAGGCGGTCACCGGACCGCCGGCGCCCCAGCCCGACAGCATCGTGGCGCCGGCCGGAAAGCGCTCGCGCAGGCGGCGCGCCTGCACGAAAGGCGTGGTCAGGGTGACTTCGGAGCGCGAACCGGTATCGATCGTGAAGCGTGCCGGCAGGCCGTCCACGCTGCCGGACACCAGCGGCATGTGGTCGTAGAACACGAACGGGACCGGCGTACCGGCGGCACGGGGGTCGAATCGCGCCGGATCGATGAAGGTGACGCTGCCGGCGCCGTAATCGATGCGCGTGACCAGGCGCAGCAGCGTCGACAGGCCGAGCATGCCGCCGACCTGCAGTCCTTCCACCTGCCTCGGGGCGAAATCCAGCACGCTCACCGTCTGGTTGTCGATGCGGGCATCGCCAAAGCGCAGGGATGCCACGCGTGCGTAGCCGGATGCCAGCGTCTGCTCGCCGCCGCCACCGGTGGTCGCCTGCCCCACCACCTCCACCCCCAGCGCCTGCGCGGCCTGCGGGGTGAGGATGTCGTGGCCACCGGTATCGAGCAGGAACGGCAGCGGCGCCTGCCCGTTGACCTGGACGTCGATGAAGACATGGTTGTTGAGCAGGCGCATCGGCACCGTGGTGCTGCCATCCGCACTGTCCACGCGGGTATCGGCCGGCCGCTGCGCGGGCATCGCATAGGCCGTCGCCGGCGAGCGCGTGGCCGGCGTCGCCTGGCGCAGCGTCAGTGTCTGCACGTCACCGCCGTCCTCGATGCGCTGGCGATGGGCGAACATCGTCCCGTGTTCGCGCCGGTAGTCCCCATAGCGCGCCTCGTAGGTGGAAAAACCACGCGCTTCGCGCAACCGGCCCGGCAGGTGGCTGCGCGCGTCGAACCACACCTCGAACGGCGCGCCGCCCGCGGGCGTCACCCGCAGGTGCGCGCCATCGGCATCGCTGCCCAGCCACTCGATCCGCGCACCGCCATGCGCCGGCTTCCACCAGCCCTGCGACAGCCGGAAAGCCCGGTTGACCGCCAATGCCGGGCGGTCGCCGCCCTGTTGCGGGAACGAGATGCCGGACGAATCGGTCTGCCAGGCCACGCCGCCATCGAATCCGCTGCCCCCACGGGTCGGCGGCAGGTCCCAGGTTTCATTGAACCGACCATCAGCGGTGTCGTAACGCAGCACCACCTCGCCCTCAAGCCCCTGCCCTGATTGCGCGTAGGCCAGGGTCCACGCGGCCGGCGTGGCCGGCGCGGCCAGGGCGTGGCGATATGCCGCCAGCACGGCATCGACGCGCGCATCCACGCTATCCGGCGGAGCGGCCAGGGCCAGGGCGGGCAGCAGCGCCGCCAACGGCAGTATGCTTTTCTTCATCGCGTTTCCCGTTGCTTGAAGGGTCTTTGTACCGATGCCCGCCGCACCCGGCTTGAACGAAGTTCACCTGTCCTGCCCCGACTGCCTGCGGCACGTCCCCAGCGGTCGCTTCGGCCATGCCAGCGGCGAATGCCTGCCCCGCCACCTGCATCGCGAGGCATTCGCCACCGTGGTGCTGGAAGGGTCCTACGAGGAAGCCGGCGATACCGGGCTGCACCGCGTGCGGGCCGGCGACGTGGTGGCGCACCGGCCCTGGGAGCGCCACCTGGATCGGTTTGGGAGCGGTGGCGCGCAGGTCCTGGTACTGCCGCTGCCGCCCGCCTTCCCGGGCACGCATGGGCGCGTGGCCGATCCCGACGCATTGGCCCGGCTGGCAGAGCGCGACCTGGCGGAGGCCGGCCAGGCGCTGCTGGCGCAGTGGCGGGCCGATGCGCCCTCGCCACCCGATTGGCCGGCCCTGCTGGCGCGCGACCTGCTCGCCGACCCGTCGCTGCTGCTATCGGAATGGAGCCGTCGCCATGGCCTGCATCCGGGCAGCGTCAGCCGGGGTTTCGCGCAGGTTTTCGAGCTGAGCCCCCGCGCCTACCGGCTGCAGGCTCGCGGTCACCATGCGCTGCGCACGCTGGATACCGCCACGAGCCTGGCCGAACTTGCCCAGCGCTGCGGCTTCGCCGACCAGGCGCACCTGCATCGCACGCTGCGCGCGATGACCGGACTGACGCCACGGCAACTGCGCGAAGCGGCCGCCAACGCCTGAGCGCGCTTCAGTCGGCGAGCAGCCGGAACCGCAGTTGCGTCCAGGCGCCATCGACCGCCAACGCGGTCAACGCATGCTCGCCAACCTCGGGAAAATCGCGCACGAACGCAGCCTGGCCCCGGGTACGGGCGATCCAACGTCCATCGAGCAGCCAGTCGATCTCCGCCTCGCTGCCCAGCGCGCGCAGCTGCAGGCGCACGCCGTGCGCGGTGCCGGGCGCGCGGGCGAGCACCGCGCGATCGTCCAGGCCCTCGATGCGCAGTTCACCCCCCGTGCCGGGCCGGTCGGCGATGCAGTCCGGCGACAGCGGCGGCAGGCGCGCGGCCGCGCGTTCGGCCGCCCCCAACCAGGGCGACGCCAGCACCGGCCAGCGGGCGATCTCGCGCGTTTCGGCGGCATGCGGCCGACTGCACGACGGCGACAGGCGCAGGCCGGTCCGCGCATCGGCCTGGTAGCGTTCGCGCCCGGCACGCCACAGCCGCGCATCGCGCTCGGCGAAGGTCGGCGGCACCACGCCTTCGAGCGCGAAGGCTTCGCGACGCCGCGCGCACAGCGCGGCCGGTGTCCATTCGGCGGCCTCGCCGGTGGGCCAGCAGATATCCAGCCGTCGCACGCTCGCGGGCATCGGCGCCGGCGACGCATCGGCACGCTGGCGCGGCAGCGCATCGATCACCTCGAACATCAGCGGCAGCGCGGTGATCGCCCCGTACTGGCCCGGCAGCGGCGTGCCATCCGGGCGTCCGACCCAGACACCGACCGTGTAACGTCGCGTGCCGCCCAGCGCCCAGGCATCGCGATAGCCGTAGCTGGTGCCGGTCTTCCAGGCCACGCGCGGACGCAGGCCGGTATCGAACATGCCCATGCCGTAGCCAGGACGCGGATTGCTTTCCAGGATCTCGCGCACGATCCAGGCCGCGCCGGGCGACACCAGCCGGCGTTCAACGCGCGGATCCTCCCTGCGATAGCGCACGCGCCCGGCGATGCCCTCGCGGTTCAACGCCGCGAACGCGCCGACCAGGTCTTCCAGCCGCGCGCCGGTGCCGCCCAGGATCAACGCCAGGTTGGGCGTGCTGCCATGGGGAAACCGCAGGTCGATGCCGGCATTGCCCAGGCGCGCGGCGAAGCGTGCCGGGCCGACCCGGTCGAGCAGGTCCACCGCCGGCACGTTGAGCGACAGGCGCAGCGCACTGGCCGCGCCGACCGGGCCGTTGAACGCGGCGTCGAAATTGCCCGGGCGATAGCCACCGAAACTCTGTGGCGCATCCAGCAACAGGCTCTCCGAATGGATCAGGCCATCGTCCAGCGCCATCGCATACAGGAATGGCTTGAGCGTGGAGCCGGGTGAGCGCCATGCGCGCACCATGTCGACGTAGCCCTGCCGGCGTGGATCGCTGAAGGCCACCGAGCCCACGTAGGCGCGCGCCTCCAGGGTCTGGTTGTCGACCACCAGCAGGGCCGCCGAAGTGCGCTCGGGAAGCTGCGAGAAGTAGCTGGCAACGCGTTCTTCCAGCGTGCGCTGCAGCTGTGCATCCAGCGTGCTGGCGATGCGCGGCTGGGCGGGCGCGGCCGCGCGCAGGCGCTCCGCCAGCAATGCAGCGTGCAGCGGTGGCTGCAGCGCGCGCGCGACCACCGGTTCGATGCGCGCGTCGGCCACCTGTTCCGGCGTCCACGTGCCCAGCGTGGCCATGCGGTCCAGCACCTTGTCGCGGGCGCGTCGCGCACGTTCGGGATGGCGGTCCGGGCGCAGCGTGCTTGGCGACTGCGGCAGCACCGCCAGCAGCGCGGCCTCGGCGTGCGACAGCCGCGACGCCGGCTTGCCCAGGTAGGCCCAGCTGGCCGCCTCCACGCCTTCGATGGTGCCGCCGTAAGGCGCACGCTCCAGGTACAGCTGCAGGATCCGCGCCTTGTCCAGGTGCGCCTCCAGCTGCAGGGCACGCAGCAGCTGCTTGAGCTTGCCCCAGGGCGTGCGCGTATGCGGGTCGAGGATGCGCGCCACCTGCATCGTCAGCGTCGAACCGCCCGAGACCACGTGGCCATTGCGCAGCCATTGCCCAGCCGCACGCAGCAACGCCCAGGGATTGATGCCGGGATGGCGATGGAAAGCCCGGTCTTCATAGCCGAGCAGCGCCTGCAGGTACAGCGGCGACACAGTGCCGGCGTCGGCCGGGTAACGCCAGACGCCATCACGGTCGGCGAATGCGCGTAGCGGCGTGCCGTCGGCGGCGGTCACCAGGGTGGACGCATCGCGCGCGGGCGGCAGCGGGAGCGGGAAAGCCAGGTCGAGCACCAGCAGCGTTGCCAGCACGCCGGCCAGGCCCCAGCGCAGCGCGGTGCGGATCGGCAGGCGCCGAGGCGATGGCGGGGGAGTGGCGGTTCCTGGCATCGGGATGGGCGGGCGCCGCGACGGCGCCCGCCTGCGCCTCACGGTTGCACGACGGTGAGGCTGTCCGGCGTACTGCGGCCAATGCCGCGCAGCTCCGGCCGGTACATGTCCTCGACCATCGGTGGCGGTACCCGGTAGGTGCCGGGCGTGACCGCGCGGACCAGATAGAACACGTGGGCGGTGTCGTTGGCCGACAGCTGCAGCGCCGCCACGTAGCGGTCGTCACGGAACTCTTCGTGCCGGACCTCGGCCGCATCGCCGCGTTCACTGATCTGGATGCCATCGACCACCACGTCCGCCCACTGCTTGGCGTCGCCGAGGTTGAAGTTCTCGATCTCCATGCCCGCCGGCAGCAGGTCGGTGAGCAGCGCATCGGCCATGTCGGTGCTGGCGGTGACCGCCACGCGCACGATCAACGCCTCGCCTTCCTTCAGCGGCGCCGGCTTCCACGGCTTGCCGTCGGTACCGTACCAGCTGCGCTCGATGCGGATCTGGCGTTCGTCCGGCGCCGGTGGCTGGGTCGGGATGCCGGCCACTTCGAGGCTGGCATACATCGGTGCCTCGCCCTCGGGCAGGAAGCGTACGCCCTGGGCCAGCGCGGCATGGTCGAAACCCCGTCCGAACACGCGTCGCGGATCGATCGACTCGCGGTTGCCGCCCACCTCCAGGCTGCCGGACACCCGCCGGTCGGTGCCGGCCGCCAGCGCCTTGCCCAGCCGCGCCAGCGCGACCTGCTCCTGCGTGCTCAGCCACAGCGTGCCATTGCCGCTGGCCCGTCGCGCCTCGAGCGCCAACCCCAGCGGCACGCTGCGCGCGTCGTATCCGGGCTTGGACAGGCCGTGTTCGTGCAGCAGCGCCATCATCAGCGCGTCATCGCGGATGCCGCTGCCATAGTCGCCGAAGTACGCCGGCCGGCCATCGCCGCCCTTGGCGAAGCCGGCGGCGATGGCCGCCTCGCCGCGCTTGCGATCGCCCTGCAGCGCCAGCGCCACGCCCAGCTGAACCAGCGACAGCCCGGTCTCGGCCTTGCCGTGGTCGTTGTCGTACAGCGCACGCAACGTGCCCAGCGGCGCGCGGTTGACCCGTGCCAGCACATAACCGGACCAGGCCTGGTTGGCGAAGCGCAGGCCTTCGCGACGATCCTGGCCATAGAAGGCGTTGCCACCACCGAGCAGGTCCTCGCTGAGCCGGTTGAGCGCCTTCTGCAGCACGTTGTCCGGCACGGCGAAGCCGGCATCCCTGGCATCGAGCAGGAACTCGGTGACGTACGGCGTCAACCACGGGTTGACGTAGTCGTCGTCGCCCCACATCGAGAAGTGGCCGCTGGACACCTGCATCGAGGCCAGCCGCCCGAGCGCGCCTTCCATGCGCTCGCGCCGTTGCGCCGCGCCCAGCCCGCCGGCGCCGAGCATCGCGGCGGTGGATTCATCGAGCATCAGCGCGGCGTAGCCCTTGCTGGTGGTCTGCTCGGCGCAGCCATACGGATACTCGAGCGCGCCCTTCAGGGCGGCAGCGAAGGGAATCGGCGGCAGCGCGCTGACCACGATCCGCGCATTGACCGAATCGTCCATCAGGCCCTCGGCGTCCGCGCTGGACAACGCCACCGGCTGCAGGGGATCGAGCACCCGCGTGCGGTTGCGCAGCACCGCCGGCCACGCCGCGCGCACCGGCAGGTCGTAGCGTCGATCCACCTGGTAGCCGTTGCCCTCCACGCGGACGCGCACCTTGGCCACGGCATGGCCCGCACGCGCGACCAGCGGGAAGGTCAGGGTCTGCTTGGCTTCCGGTGGCAGCGTGATGCGCTGGTGGCCCTGCTCGATCGCCAGCGGTCCCTCGCCGTCCACGCGCACGTCGAATGCGCCGGCCCTGCCACTGAAATTCTGCACGTCCAGGGTAATCGTGCTGCGATCACCCGGCGCCAACACCCGCGGCATCGACGCCTCCGCCAGCACCGGCGCGCGCACCAGGGTCTCGGTGTCGCGGCTGCCGTAGCGCTCGTCGGCATAGACCAGCGCCGATACCCGCAGGGTGCCGTTGAAGTCCGGGACCGGCAGCTGCACGCGGGCATTGCCCTTGGCATCGAGCTTCACCGCGCCGGAAAACAGGTCCACCGTCTGCACGCGCGCGGTCGGGCGCCGCGCCTGCGGCAATGTCGCCAGCGCCATGTCACCACCGAAACGCAGGCGACCGGTGCTGCCATCGAAGCTCTCGATCACCCGGCCGTAGACGTCATAGGCATCCACGCCGAACCGGCGCTGGGCGAAGAAATGCGCATTGGCGTCAGGCACCGGGAAGCGGGTGATGTTGAGGATGCCCACGTCCACCGCCGACACCGTCACGTGGGCCAGCCGCCCGGCCAGCTCGGGCGCGCTGACCGTCACCGGCAGTGGCTGTTCCGGACGCATCTGCTTCGGTGCGACCAGCCCCACCGCCACCCGCCGCGCCTTGCGGTCCATCGGCACGTGGGCCACGCCGACGGCGCGCGCCGGGGTGATCTTGCTGGCCGCGCTGCCCCCGCGGAACACCAGTGCGGTCACGTAGACGTCATGGCGCTCCCATTCGTCGGTGACCGGGATCTCGAACGTGCTGCCGGCCTTGGCCTGGATGTCCTGCACGTACAGCGGCTTGTCGCTTTCCACGATCAGCACGCCGCGCCCGGCATGCGGCGGCGTCAGCGTGACCTTGAGGATGTCGCCGGCGCGGTAGGCGGTCTTGTCCAGCGCCAGCTTGACCTTGTCCGGGCGCGCGTCGAGCCCGCGGTTGTCGTCGTCCCAGCTCCAGCCGGCACGGAACGGGTAGCGCAGGGTCAGGCCGGTGGCCGGATCGAACACGTCGATGCGGTACTCGCCCCATTCGACCGGGAAATCGAACTTCGCCGTCTCGGTACCGACGTCGAGCTTGATCGTCTGCTTGTTCTCGAAGCGGCGGGTGAAGTCGTAGTCCCAGCGGTCGTCCTCGAACTGCCAGTGGTAGTCGCGCAGTTCGCGCACCAGGGTGACGTTGAGCCCCTTGGCCGGACGCACCTTGCCATCGGCGCCGACCCGGGTGAGCTCGAAGCGCGCGTTCGAATTCGCGTCCGCGCCGTCCTTGTCGTCGAACAGCGGGCGCACCGCGACCAACGCCTCGTTGGGCCACAGCACCCGCTTGAGCGTGCGGCTGACGGTGCGCCCGCCGCTTTCGTAGACGCTGCCGGACAACACCGCGGCGATCGGCGTCACCGGCTTGGCTTCAGCCGGCAACGGCACGTCCCGGGCGAGGTGGCCCCGTGCGTCGAGCTCGGCATCGATGATGTCCTTCGCCTCGCGCGGCAGGTTGACGGTGGGATCGCCAAAGAACCAGCCCGGCATCCCGTCCAGCGGATGCTGCTCGACCGCGACCGCGAGCTTGGCGGTGAAGCGGTTGCCCGCCGCGGGCGCGCCATACAGGTAGGCCGCGTCGGCGAGCAGCTTCAACGGCTCGCCCGGGCGCAGCCGCGGCGCGGCGCTGTCCAGGGCCAGCTTCATGCGTTCGGGCAGGAATTCCTCGACCCGCACGGTCAGGCCCTGCACGGCCTCGGCGCTGCCGGGATCGGTACGGAACTCCAGCTGCCAGCGGCCGGTCGGCGCATCGTCGGGGATGTGCTGGGTGAATTCCAGGTAGCCCTGCTCGCCCGGCTGCACCTTCGCCTCGCGGAAGGTCTTGCCGTCCGGCTGCTTCAAGCGCAGGAACAGTGGCTGCAATCCGGTCTTGCCGGCGGCCTTGAGTGGATGGCCGTCGTTGTCGCGCAGCAGCGCCGACACGCGCAGGGTTTCGCCCGGCCGGTACAGGTCGCGGCCGGACCAGGCGAAGACGTCGAACCAGGCGTTCTCGCGCCCGGCCACGGCGAACTCGCTCAGGTCCAGCGCCGGCTGGTTGAACGGCAGCAGCGACAGGTCGCTGCCGCTGCGTGCCACCAGCACCTGGCCGGCATCCAGCTTGTAATCCAGCAGCGCGTTGCCATTCGCGTCGGTGCTGCCCTTGAGCACGGCCTCGCCCTTGGCGTCGAGCACCCGCAGCTCGACCTTGCCCAGCGGCGCGCCGTTGGCCAGCGAAGCGGCGTGCACGAAAAGCTGCGAGCGGTACGCGCGTACATGCAGGCCGATGTCGCTGACGGTGAAGAAGACGGTGTCGTAGTTCTCGGTGAAGTTGCCCGGGCGGCGCATCACCGCGAAGTACAGGCCCGGCGCCTGCAGTTCCTTGATGTCCTGGATCGGCAGGTAGGTCAGCGCCCGCTGGTTCTGCTTGCCGGTCAGCACGAAGCGGTTGAGATAGACCGGCTCGGCAAGCCTGGAGATCGGCGTGTTGTCGCCGTAACTGCGGTCCAGCTCCCAGCCGCTGCGGCGGCCGCCACGCTGGAACTGGGCGAAGAAGGTCGGCAGCGAGGCCTCGTTGACGCGCAGGAACTCGACGTCCACTTCCGGCACGTTGACCGACACCACCGGCAGGCCGCGGCTTTCGCGCGCCGGCAGCACGCTGCCCTGCGAGGCGAAGCCGGCGGCGGGCTTGAGGTCGGCGGCGAACACGGCCTGGGTGACCGGCTTGCCGAGGCGGCTGCCATCGGCGGCGAGCAGGTCGCCGGAGAGGGTGAGCGTGTAGTCCTTGCCGGCTTCGATATAGGGGTAGCGCAGGGTCTTGCCGTCATCGGACAACGACCAGCTGCTGTCGTCCTTGCCCTTCGCTTCGTGGAAGCGGATCAGCGCGTCGAAGTCCTGCGTGCCGACCAGCGGGCGGCTGAACTCCAGCGCCAGGGCCAGTCCATCGCCGGTATCGTCCGGCCACGCGCGTACCAGCGCGAAGCCTTGCACGGGCACGGCCTGCCCCTGGATCGCCTCACCGCTCGGCGTCGGCAGCTGGCCGCTGTCGTTGCGCTTGCAGCCGGCCAGCGCCAGCGCCAGCACCAACAGCCACATCAACGGCAGCGCGACCGCCGGCCAGCCCCGGCCCCTTCCCTTCCCCGACCCGACGTCCATTGCTTTCGCTCCATGAAAAGCCGCGGCCAGTATAGGTACTGGCGATGCCGGTCGCGTGCAGGGAACACGCCCCGTCCAGGCGTCCACGTCGCCTGCACGCCGGCCGCCCCCCGTCCGCCCTATCGTGTCCGTCCCCGCCACGGAGACCGCGTCATGGCCCACCCTCCCACCAGTGCCGTCCGGATCGCGCATGCCGGCGACAGACCCTCGGCTGCCGGATCGGCCGACTACTTCAGCGGCCAGGTGCGCATCGACGCGCCGTTCCAGGCCGATGCCCCGGCCCGTGTCGGCGGGGCCACCGTCAGCTTCGAACCGGGCGCGCGCACCGCCTGGCATACCCATCCGCTGGGGCAGACGCTGATCGTCACCAGCGGCCTGGGCTGGCTGCAGGAATGGGATCGCCCGGCGCAACCGCTGCGGCCCGGCGACGTCGCCTGGATCCCGCCCGCCATCAAGCACTGGCATGGCGCCCATCGCGATGTGGCGATGACCCACGTCGCCATCGCCGAGTCGGTCGACGGTTCGCCGGTGACCTGGCTGGAACAGGTCTCCGACGCGCAGTACGACGCCGCCACCCGCTGACCCCTGACCGGAAGCCACCCCATGAACACTCCCATCAAGGACCAGGTCGTGGTCATCACCGGCGCCAGCAGCGGGCTGGGCGAGGCCGCTGCCCGGGCGCTGGCGCGCGAAGGCGCCACGGTCGTGCTCGGCGCGCGCCGGCGCGAGCGCATCGATGCCCTGGCCGCGGAGCTGGTCGCCGCCGGCGGCCGCGCCCTGGCCGTTCCGACCGACGTCACCGACGCCGCCCAGCTCAAGGCCCTGGTGGACCGCGCGGTGGCGGCGCATGGCCGCATCGACACCCTGATCAACAACGCCGGCGTGATGCCGCAGTCACTGCTTGAGAACCTTCGCCTGGAGGACTGGAACCGCACCATCGACGTCAACATCAAGGGCGTGCTGTACGGCATCGCCGCCGCGCTGCCCCACATGCGCGAACAGCGCCACGGCCACTTCATCAATGTCTCATCGGTGGCCGGGCACAAGGTACGCGCGGGCGGCGCGGTGTACTCGGCGACCAAGCACGCGGTACGGGTGATCAGCGAAGGCCTGCGCCAGGAGGTGAAGCCTTATGGCATCCGCACCACGGTGATCTCCCCCGGCGCGGTGGACACCGAACTGCCGGCCAGCTCGACCGACCCGACCATGCGCCGCGCCATGCAGCAGTTCTACGCCGATGTCGCCATCCCGGCCGACTCGTTCGCCCGCGCGGTGATCTTCGCGATGAGCCAGCCGCAGGAAGTGGACATCAACGAGATCCTGTACCGCCCGACCCGGCAGGAATACTGATCCCGTGCCGGCAGCCTGAACCGGTGCCATCGGTCATGCTTGCAGGGCCCGGGCGGCGTCCCCAGTGAGGAAGGCGGCGCCCAGCGCGACGCCGCCCCCTCCGCCACCGGGACACCCGCTTGCCAGCCTCCTTCCCCCGCCAGGCCGCCATCGGCGACTACACGGACTCCCCGCAATCGGCCGCCGGCCGGTTCCGCAATACCACGCCCAGGCCCGCCGACGTACCGCAGCCCGGCGCGAAGGTGATGTGGGACTTCTTCTTCAACAAGCCGAAGAACACCGTGCCGACCATACCGGTACCGGTGCATCGGCTCGACCGCGCCACGCTCGACGCCGCCCCCGACCGCAGCCTGTACCGGCTCGGCCACTCGACGGTGTTGATGAAGCTGCGCGGGCAATGGTGGCTGACCGACCCGGTCTTCTCGCAGCGCGCCTCGCCGCTGCGCTGGTTCGGCCCCAAACGTTTCCATGCGCCGCCGATCGCGCTGGACGAACTGCCGCCGATCCGCGGCGTGATCCTTTCCCACGACCACTACGATCACCTCGACTATCACGCCATCCGCGCCCTGGCGCCGAAGGTGCAGCTGTTCGTCACCCCGCTGGGTGTCGGCGACCGCCTCATCGCCTGGGGCGTACCGGCCGCCAAGGTGCGCCAGTTCGACTGGTGGCAGGACATCGTGGTCGACGGCCTGCGCCTGACCAGCACGCCCTCGCAGCATTTCTCCGGGCGTGGCCTGCGCGACGGCAACCGCACGCTGTGGTGCTCATGGGTGATCGAGGACGAGGAGCTGCGCGTGTTCTTCAGCGGCGACAGCGGTTACTTCGACGGCTTCGCGCAGATCGGCCACCGCTTCGGGCCGTTCGACCTGTGCCTGATGGAGACCGGCGCCTACGACGCGCACTGGCCGTACGTGCACATGCACCCGGCGCAGACCGTGCAGGCGTTCCAGGACCTGGGCGGGCGCTGGCTGCTGCCGATCCACAACGGCACCTTCGACCTGGCGATGCACGCCTGGTGGGATCCGTTCGAGCGCGTGCTGGCCCTGGCCGGCGAGCGCGGCATCGCCGTGGCCACGCCGTCGATGGGCGAACGCGTGGACCTGGACGCGCCGCGCGAAGGCGAACGCTGGTGGCGGGCGCTGATGACCTGACGGTCAACCGCGGCCACGCCAGGCCGCGTGCAGCCAGCCCAGCACGCCCCAGCCGAACGCGACCAGCACCGCGATCATCACCACCGCGCTGAAGCCGAGCCAGACGGTGCCGCGCTCGCCGGAAAAATCCAGCGCCAGGTTGCCGGCCAGGGCTATGGACACCGGCAGCCAGGCCAGGGCGGCCACCAGCGCGGTGGCCGCCGCGCGCCGCTGCAGGCTGCGTGACCGCCCGAGCAGCAAGGCCAGCAGCGCCAGCGCAACGGGAATCGAAGCGGCCAGCAGGTTGCCGACCGGCAGCCCGCCCGGCAGCGGCTGCTCCAGCCAGGCCACGCCGGACACCAGTGCGACCATCGCCACGCCGGCCCAGGCCATCAGCAGCATGAAGATTGAAAGGCGACGCAGGTTCATGGCAGCACGGATCCGAAACGCCGCGCCACCTTAGCATCGCGATCGCACCGGCTCAGAAGCTGTCGCCCGGCACCCGTACCCAGCCTTCCATCAGCACGCGCGCACTGCGGCTCATCACCGCCTTGGTGACCACCCACTGGCCGTCCACCTGCGCGGCCTGCGCGCCGACGCGCAGCGTGCCTGAGGGATGCCCGAAACGCACCGAACTGCGCTCGCCGCCACCGGCAGCCAGGTTGACCAGCGTGCCGGGAATGGCCGCGGCGGTGCCGATCGCCACCGCCGCGGGGCCCATCATCGCGTGGTGCAGCTTGCCCATCGACATCGCGCGCACGCGCAGGTCGATGTCGCCGGCCCCCACCGCCTTGCCGCTGGAAGCGACGTAGGCGGCCGGCGGCGCGACGAAGGCCACCTTCGGCGTGTGCTGCCGCTTGGCGGCTTCCTCCGGCGTGGCGATCAGGCCCATCCTCACCGCGCCATGCGCGCGGATGGCCTCGAAGCGGGCCAGCGCGGTGGCATCGCCGTTGATGGCCTCCTGCAGCTCGCTGCCGGTGTAACCGAGCGCGGCGGCGTCGAGGAAGATGGTCGGGATGCCGGCGTTGATCAGCGTGGCCCGGAACGTGCCCACGCCCGGGACTTCCAACGTATCGACGAGGTGGCCGGTCGGGAACATCGCCCCGCCCTCTTCGCCCTCATCAGCCGGGTCGAGGAATTCCAGCTGCACCTCTGCCGCCGGGAAGGTCACCCCGTCCAGTTCGAAATCGCCGGTCTCCTGCACCTGGCCATCGACCATCGGCACCTGCGCGACGATGGTCTTGCCGATGTTCGCCTGCCAGATCCGCACCGTGGCCAGGCCATCGCGCGGCAGCTTGTCCACATCGACCAGGCCCGCCGCGATCGCGAACGGGCCGACCGCCGCGGACAGGTTGCCGCAGTTGCCGCTCCAGTCGACGAAGTCGCTGTCGATGGCGACCTGGCCGAACAGGTAGTCCACGTCATGGCCTTCCCGCGTGCTGCGCGAGACGATGACGGTCTTGCTGGTGCTCGAGGTCGCCCCGCCCATGCCGTCGATCTGCTTGCCATACGGATCGGGGCTGCCGATCACCCGCTGCAGCAGCGCATCGCGCGCCTTGCCCGGCACGCGCGCGCGCTCGGGCAGGTCTTCCAGGCGGAAGAACACGCCCTTGCTGGTACCGCCACGCAGGTAGGTGGCCGGGATGCGGATCTGGGGGACGGACGACATGGGCTTTCCTGCGTGCGTGGATCAGGGGTTGTCGGGGATTTCAGGTTCGACCAGCTGCGCCAGCAGCAGCAGTGATTCCTGCCAGCCGAGGTAGCAGAACTCGACCGGGATCTGCGCCGGGATGCCTTCCTGGACGATGTCCAGCTCGGTGCCGCAGGCGACCTTGCGCAGCTTCACGGTGACGATCATCTCCCCGGGCAGGCCCGGGGCGTCGAACTTGTCGGTGTGGCGGATCAACTCGCCGGGTACAAGCTCCAGGTAGGTGCCGCCGAAGGAATGGCTGGACCCCGTGCTCATGTTGGTGAACGACATCCGGTAGCCGCCGCCGACCCGCGCGTCCATCTCATGGACCTTGCCGACGAAGCCGAACGGCGGCAGCCATTTGGCCATCGCGTCCGGCTCGAGGAAGGCGCGGTAGATGCGCTCGGCCGGCGCGCGCAGGACGCGGTGCAGGCGGACGGTACCGGTGCTGGGCTGGTTCATGGTCGATCTCCTGTCGATGGGGTCACGGCGCGCGCAGGATCGCACGCGCCCGTGACGGCGACGAATGGATCAGGCCGCTTTCGACGCGTCGAGGAAATCCTGGGCGAAGCGCTGCAGCACGCCGCCGGCCTCGTAGATCGAGACCTCCTCGTCGCTGTCCAGGCGGCAGGTCACCGGCACCTCGGTGCTGCTGCCGTCGCGGCGGTGGATGACCAGCACCAGGTCGGCACGCGGGCGTCGCTGCCCGACCACGTCATAGGTCTCGGTGCCATCCAGGCCCAGCGTATTGCGGTCGGTGCCCGGCTTGAACTCCAGCGGCAGCACGCCCATGCCGATCAGGTTGGTGCGGTGGATACGCTCGAAGCCTTCGGCCACGATCGCCTCCACGCCGGCCAGGCGCACGCCCTTGGCGGCCCAGTCACGCGAGGAACCCTGGCCGTAGTCGGCGCCGGCGATGACGATCAGCGGCTGCTTGCGATCCATGTAGGTCTCGATCGCCTCCCACATCCGCATCACCTGCCCTTCCGGCTCCACGCGCGCCAGCGAGCCCTGCTTCACGCTGCCGTCGGCCTTGCGCACCATCTCGTTGAACAGCTTCGGGTTGGCGAAGGTGGCGCGCTGCGCGGTGAGGTGGTCGCCACGATGGGTGGCGTAGGAATTGAAGTCTTCCTCCGGCACGCCCATCTTCGCCAGGTACTCGCCGGCGGCGCTGTCGAGCATGATCGCGTTCGACGGCGACAGGTGGTCGGTGGTGATGTTGTCGCCCAGCAGCGCCAATGGGCGCATGCCACGCAGCGTGCGCTCGCCGGCCAGCGCGCCCTCCCAGTAGGGCGGGCGGCGGATGTAGGTGCTCTGTTCACGCCAGGCGTACAACGGATCGACCTTGCCGACGGCCCCGCCATGGCGGGCGAACATCGGCGCATAGACCTGGCGGAACTGCTCGGGCTTGACCGCCGCGCGCACCACCGCGTCGATCTCCTCGTCGCCCGGCCACAGGTCCTTCAGGCGGATCTCCCTGCCGTCGACCACGGCCAGCACGTCCTTCTCGATGTCGAAGCGGATGGTGCCGGCGATCGCATAGGCCACCACCAGCGGCGGCGAGGCCAGGAAGGCCTGCTTGGCATAGGGATGGATGCGGCCATCGAAATTGCGGTTGCCCGACAGCACAGCGGTCGCGTACAGGTCGCGCTCGATGATCTCCTGCTGGATCGCCGGCTCCAGCGCGCCGGACATGCCATTGCAGGTCGTGCAGGCGAATCCGACCACGCCGAAACCGAGCTGCTCCAGCTCATGGGTCAGGCCGGCTTCCTCCAGGTACAGCGCGACCGCGCGCGAACCCGGCGCCAGCGAGGTCTTCACCCACGGCTTGCGGACCAGGCCCAGCCGGTTGGCGTTGCGTGCCAGCAGGCCGGCGGCGATCACGTTGCGCGGGTTTGACGTATTCGTGCAGCTGGTGATGGCGGCGATGATCACCGCGCCATCGGGCATCAGCCCCTGCGCTTCCTGCGCCAGCGCCTGTTCCAGGCCGGTGGCGATGCCGCGCTGCGCCAGGTCGGTGGTCGCCACCCGCGCATGCGGGTTCGACGGCCCGGCCATGTTGCGCACCACGCTGGAGAGATCGAACCGCAACGTGCGCTCGTAGCGCGCGTTCGCCAGTGCGTCGGCCCACAGGCCGGTGGCCTTCGCATAGGTCTCCACCAGCTTGATCTGCGCGTCGTCGCGGCCGGTCAGTCGCAGGTAGTCCAGGGTCTGGTCATCGATGAAGAACATCGCCGCGGTGGCGCCGTACTCCGGGCACATGTTGGAGATGGTCGCGCGGTCACCGATGGTCAACGCCGCGGCGCCTTCGCCGAAAAACTCCAGGTACGCACCCACGACCTTCTGCCTGCGCAGGAACTCGGTCAGCGCCAGCACGATGTCGGTACAGGTGATGCCCGGCTGCGGGCGGCCGCTGAGCTCGACGCCGATGATGTCCGGCAGGCGCATCCACGAGGCGCGGCCCAGCATGACGTTCTCCGCCTCCAGGCCGCCGACGCCAATCGCGATCACGCCCAGCGCATCGACGTGCGGGGTATGGCTGTCGGTGCCCACGCAGGTGTCCGGGAAGGCGACGCCGTCCTGGGTGTAGATCACCGGCGACATCTTCTCCAGGTTGATCTGGTGCATGATCCCGTTGCCCGGCGGGATCACGTCCACGTTCTCGAAGGCGCGCTTGGTCCAGTCGATGAAGTGGAAGCGATCCTCGTTGCGGCGGTCCTCGATGGCGCGGTTGCGATTGAAGGCGTCAGGCATGTAGCCACCGCACTCCACCGCCAGCGAGTGGTCGACGATCAGCTGCACGGGGACCACCGGATTGACCTTGGCAGGATCGCCACCGGCATCGGCGATGGCATCGCGCAGCCCGGCCAGGTCGACCAGCGCGGTCTGGCCGAGGATGTCGTGGCAGACCACGCGCGCGGGGAACCACGGGAAATCCAGGTCGCGGCGACGTTCGATCAGCTGCCCCAGGCTGGCACGCAGCTGCGAGGGATCGCAGCGGCGGACCAGGTTCTCGGCGAGCACGCGCGAGGTGTACGGCAGGCCGTCCCAGGCACCGGGGCTGATCGCGTCCACGGCGGCGCGGGCGTCGAAGTAGTCGAGCCCGGTACCGGGCAGGGATTTGCGAAATTCGGTGTTCATGGTCGGCTGCGCGATGCGTGGCGGGATGCGTCCTGCGGTAAGGCGGCGGCGGCCGGGTGGCCGCCGCCATGGCTCAGTCGCGCTTTTCCAGCGGGACGAATTCTCGGTCTTCCGGACCGGTGTAGTTGGCCGACGGGCGGATGATCTTGCCGTCGATGCGCTGCTCGATGACGTGGGCGCTCCAGCCGGCGGTGCGCGCGATCACGAACAGCGGGGTGAACATCGCCGTCGGCACGCCCATCATGTGGTAGCTCACCGCGCTGAACCAGTCCAGGTTCGGGAACATCTTCTTGATGTCCCACATCACCGTCTCCAGGCGCTCGGCGATGTCGTACATCTTCAGGTGCTTCTCTTCGGCCGACAGCTGCCGCGCGACTTCCTTGATGACCTTGTTGCGCGGATCGGACACGGTGTAGACCGGATGGCCGAAGCCGATCACCACTTCCTTGCGCTCCACGCGGGCCTTGATGTCTTCCTCGGCCTCGTCGGGGGTTTCGTAACGCTTCTGCACCTCGAAGGCGACTTCGTTGGCACCGCCATGCTTGGGCCCGCGCAGTGCGCCGATACCGCCGGCGATGCAGCTGAACATGTCGCTGCCGGTGCCGGCGATGACGCGGCAGGTGAAGGTCGAGGCGTTGAATTCGTGCTCGGCGTACAGGATCAGGCTGGTGTGCATCGCCTGCACCCAGGACTCGCGCGGCTTCTCGCCGTGCAGCAGGTGCAGGAAGTGGCCACCGATCGAATCGTCGTCGGTTTCCACGTCGATGCGCACGCCGTTGTGGCTGAAGTGGTACCAGTACAGCAGCATCGAGCCCAGGCAGGCCATCAGCTTGTCGGCGATATCGCGCGCGCCGGGGTGGTTGTGGTCGTCCTTCTCCGGCTGCACGCAGCCCAGCACCGACACGCCGGTGCGCATCACGTCCATCGGGTGCGCCGACGGCGGCAGCGTTTCCAGCGCGTCCTGCACCGCGGCGGGGATGCCGCGCAGCGCCTTGAGCTTGCGCTTGTAGAAGGCCAGCTCGGCGCGGTTGGGCAGCTTGCCGTGTACCAGCAGGTAGGCGATTTCCTCGAACTCGCTGGTGTTGGCCAGGTCGAGGATGTCGTAGCCGCGGTAATGCAGGTCGTTGCCGCTGCGGCCGACGGTGCACAACGCGGTGTTGCCGGCGGCGGTGCCCGACAGGGCGACGGACTTCTTCGGCTTGAAGCCAGGATTGGCGGGCGCGGTGGTGGCTTGCTCGGACATGTCGGTACTCCCGGGGAATGCGTGCTTGCGGAAGGAATGGGGGCTTCGGAAGGCGCGGCGATCAGCCGCCCTTGCCGGTGAACAGCGCGTCCAGGCGCTGCTCGAATGCGTGGTAGCCGATGCGGTCGTACAGCTCCTCGCGCGTCTGCATCGTGTCGACGACGTTGCGCTGGTGGCCGTCGCGGCGAACAGCCTGGTAGATGTTCTCGGCAGCCTTGTTGGCGGCGCGGAACGCCGACAGCGGGAACAGCTGGATCGCCACGCCGGCCGAGGCCAGCTCATCGCGGCTGAACAGCGGGGTCTTGCCGAACTCGGTGATGTTGGCCAGCACCGGCACCTTCACCGCGTCGACGAAGCGACGGTAGGTATCCAGGTCGTAGGCGGCCTCGGCGAAGATGCCATCGGCGCCCGCTTCGACGCAGGCGATGGCGCGTTCGATCGCCGCGTCCACGCCTTCGGCCTGGATGGCGTCGGTGCGCGCGATCAGGAAGAAGTCCGGATCGGTCTTGGCATCGGCCGCGGCCTTGACCCGGTCGACCATCTCGCCCCTGGACACGATCTCCTTGCCCGGGCGATGGCCGCAGCGCTTGGCGCCGACCTGGTCCTCGATGTGGCAGGCGGCCGCGCCGGCCTTGATCAGCGACTTGACCGTGCGCTCGATGTTGAACGCGCTGGGACCGAAGCCGGTGTCGATGTCGACCAGCAGCGGCAGGTCGCAGACATCGGTGATGCGGCGCACGTCGATGAGCACGTCTTCCAGCGTGTTGATCCCCAGGTCCGGCAGGCCCAGCGAACCGGCCGCCACGCCGCCGCCGGACAGGTAGATCGCCCGGTAGCCGGCGCGCTTGGCCAGCAGCGCGTGGTTGGCATTGAGGGCACCGATCACCTGCAGCGGGGACTCGGCGGCCAGGGCGGCGCGGAAGCGGGCGCCGGCGGAAGAAACGCTCATGGAAAGCTCCTGTACGGGCGGTGGCGGAAGCCGGGGGGCCATTCCGCGATGACGCACAATCTGGCACTCTGTGGGCCCGGGATCAATCTTGATTCAATAAATCAACGTGTCAGCCCAGCCCGCGCCCCGCCCATGAGCACACCCGCCAACGAACTGGTCACCGCCGCCGAGGCCTGCGCCCTGCTCGGCATCAGCACCGCCACGCTGTATGCCTACGTCAGCCGCGGCCAGCTGACCTCGCGGCCAGGCCCGGACCACCGCAGCCGGGTCTACCTGCGCGCCGAGGTGGAGCGCCTGGCCCAGCGCAAGCGGATCGGCCGCGGCGCGGCGCGCGGTGCGGCGCAGAGCCTGGATCGCGGCCTGCCGGTGCTGGAAACGCGGATCTCGCTGATCCGCCCGGATTCGCCCTACTACCGCGGCCAGTCCGCGGTGCAGGCGGTGCGCGCCGGTGCCACCCTGGAAGACATCGCCCGCCTGCTGTGGGACTGCGGCGAACAGGACCCCTTCGCCGCGCCGTTCGCCACCGCCTGGCCCGAACGCGTGGCCGGCATCGCCAGCGATGCCGGCCTGCCGCCGATCGAGCGCGCCCTGGCCTGCATCCCGCTGCTCGCGCTGGACGTGCGCCAGGCCTTCAATCCCTCGCTGGCGGTGCGTCGCGAGATCGCCGCCACGCTGCTGCGCCACAATGCCGCGCTGCTGGTCGCGCGCGCGCCGGACGCACGCCCCGTGCACCGGCTGCTGGGCGAGACCTGGTGTCCCGGCGATGCCGCCTTCGCCGAACTGGTGCGCGCCGCGCTGGTGCTGTGCGCCGACCACGAGCTCAACGTGTCCGCGTTCGCCGCGCGCGTGGTCGCCTCCACCGGCGCGCACCTGCACGCCACCGTCTGCGCCGGCCTGGCGGCGCTGTCCGGGCCGCGCCACGGCGGCGCCACCATGCGCGCCTACGCGCTGCTGCGCGACGCGTTGGACAGCGGCGATCCGGCGCAGTTCATCGCCGCCCGCTGGCAACGCGGCGAGGACCTGCCCGGCTTCGGCCACGTGCTGTATCCGCATGGCGACCCCCGCGGCGCCGAAGTGCTGCGCATGCTGCGCGAGCTGCGTGGCGATACGCCGGCGATGCAGCAGGTCGAAGTGGTAGTCGCCGCCGCGGAGGAAGCCAGCGGCCAGCGCCCGAACATCGACGGCATGCTGGCGACGATCTGCTTCATCCACGGCCTGCCCGCCGCGCCCGCCCTGGTGCTGTTCGCCGCCGGCCGCCTCGCCGGCTGGCTGGCGCATGCGCAGGAACAACAGGCGCTTGGAACGCTGATCCGTCCGCGCGCACGCTATACCGGCCTGCCGCCCGGCGGCACCGACGCCTGATCCCCATCGACACACCCGCATGCCGCACATCACGCCCATTCCGCTGGACACCCTCCTGCCATGGATCTTCGCGCCCTGGGCGCTGCTCGGCCTCGCCTCGATCATGTTCTTCCGCCGCAGCCGCAACGCGCGCCACAAGCGCGCGCTATGGATCGCGCTGATGATCACCGGCAACGCGGCGTTCTTCGCGACTGCCCTGTTCGCCGGCGCACCGTCGCCTCTCATCGCGATCGCCGCGCTCGTCGCCGTGGTCGGCGCCACCCGCAGCATCCGCCGCGCACGCTTCTGTGACGGTTGCGGCGGCAACCACTTCCCGATGGACAGCAGCGCGGCACCGGACACCTGCCGGCACTGCGGCATGCGCCTGGACGCCGCGGCGCGCCCGCCGGCTCCGCACTGACCACCCCTCCCGGGGTCGTCACCCGCCGCCGGTCGGCCCACACCGGCGGCTGTCACAATCTGGAGTAGCATCGGGATTCCCGCCTCCCGCCATCGCCCCCGATGCCCAGACACTCCACCGGCCTGGCCCTGGGTTCCCTGGTGCATGAAGAATGCCGCGCGGCCATGCGTGCCTTGGCCGCACCCAAGGCGATCCATACGCGGGTGCATGAAGCACGCAAGGCGATCCGCCGCACCCGCGCCCTGCTGGCACTGGCCGAAGACGGCGATGCGCCGTTCGACATCGGGCCGGCCGACCGCATCCTGCGGCGGGTCGGCGACAGCCTCTCGCGCATGCGCGACGCCCACGCCTCGATCGACACCGCGCGCCGGGTCGGCACGCAGACCGGATCCAAGCGCTGGCGCCCGGTGGTGACCGCGCTGCGCGAACGCGCCGCCGGCCTGGTCGCGCACGAACTCGAACGCGACCCCGGCCTGGCGCGACGCCGCGCGACCCTCGAAGGCGCGCTGCACTACCTCGACCAGCTGCCCTGGGACGCGCTGACCGCGCGCCAGATCCGCGACGGCCTGGCCTGCCAGCAACGCCGCGTCGAGCGCGCCGCGCGCCGCGCCGGCAAGCATCCCGACGCCGACCACCTGCATCGTTGGCGGCGGAAGGTGCGCCGCCTGCGCATGCAGGTCGACGCCTTGCCGAAACTGAAACCGGGCTGGTCGAAATCCACGCCGAGCACGCCGAAATCCAAATCGCTGCACAAGCTCAGCGACGCCCTCGGCTACGAGCAGGACCTGCACGTGCTGGTCGCGCTGCTCAGGCGGCTGCCGGGGTTGGAGGATCGCGCCGGGCTGCGCGCGCAGTTGCTGGAGCTGGTGGCGGCTGCGGAAGAGAAGTGATGGGTCGCCATCGCGGCGGTCGCGCACGCACGCGACTGGCGGGCGACTTATCCGGCGGGCTTCGCCCACCCGGCGATTGCGTCCCGTACGGCGGCCACCTGCGCCTGTCCATAGCGACCATCCCGCAACCTGAGATCGGCATCATCGAGGTAGTGCCAGATGATGTGTGGAATGTTCAACGATCCATCGTCCCGGGCGAGGAGCGACTTCACGTGAGCGGAGTGCACGTACCAGGCCGCCAGTGCTTCGACTGACCTCGGCTCCCGCTCGAGCATCCGCAGCAACGCCTCGATGATTTCCTTCTTCGGCTGCGCGCCGATCACCTGTTGCGATCTCCCGCCTCCCCCCGGCAACCGCCTCCGGCAGATCCTGCTGGGAGTCGCCCCAGTCACTGAGCGCCATCTCCCGGCAAAGCAGCACGATCTCCGCGCCCACGGAGGGAACGACGTAGACCAGGCGGGTCTCGCCGCTACGGATCTCAGCGACCAGCCGCGCGCCCCTCTCCCCACTCAGATGGCTGGGTGAATCACCAGCACTTGTCACCCAGCGCAATCTATCCAGCAGGAAGTCGGCATCGTCGGATCCACTTCCGCTCGATATCCAGATCCGCTCGACGACATTCTGCAGTCCGAAATCCACGATCCTGAGCATGGACACACCGCCGAAGACTACAGCGACCATCCTGCCCTGCTCCGTGGCGAGGAGGATGCGCAGCGTGGCGTTTGGCAGCCGTTCGATGGAGATCACATCCGCGTCATGAAATGACGGGATTTCCTCCATCGGATGGCCTTGCGCATTACCCATGACCCGCATGTTCGCCCCCCCCCCGATCAGGTGTGCCCGAGCGTAATGTCAGCGTCCGCGGCGCCAGGCGCGGGTGACCGTCGCCACGCCGAAGGCGCACAACGCCAGCGACAGCGCGTACAGCAGCAGGATCTCATCCCAGAACATCCATGGCGTGCGCGAAGCGCTGGCCTCGAGCGTGCCGAAGCCGCGGGTACGGAACTGCACCACGCCGGCGGAGACATCGCCGATCACCGCCCAGGCGCCGATGGCGCCGAACAGCAGGCAGGCGACGCCGCTGGCGGCGGAGACCTCGCGCAGGCGCAACGGGAAGGCGCGCAGGAGCAGCAGGCCCAGCAAGAAGGCCAACGGAGGGAAAGCCAGGGTCAGGAACGTGGCGGCAGCCATGGATCGTCCTTGCGGATGCGTGGGGTGCAACTGCGGGACAGCGGATCGACATCGACTTCGCGACTGCCCGCCCCTCCCGGCGTCCAGCCACGAAAAAGCCGGCCCTCGGGCCGGCTTTCTTTCGCGACGATGGTGGGCGGTGCAGGGATCGAACCTGCGACCCTTGCCGTGTGAAGGCAATGCTCTACCGCTGAGCTAACCGCCCGGATGTCGCGAGCCGCCCATTATAGGGCAGCCAACCGGGGCGTCAAGACATCTCCCCGATCATTCGTGATCGATCACATCGTGTGGGTCGGCTTGTCCGAATTCAGCAGGCCGGCCAGCAGGGTCTCGATGCGATGGCGCACCGCCTCGCCTTCGGGGCCATCGGCCAGCTGCACGCCGATGCCCGCCGCGCGGTTGCCCTGGGCACCGGCCGGCGTGGCCCAGATCACCTTGCCGGCGACCGGCAGGCGCTCGCTGGATTCAGGCAGGGTCAGCAGCAGGAAGACCTCGTCACCGAGGAAATAACGCTTGGGGGTCGGCACGAAGATGCCACCGTTCTTCACGAACGGCATGTAGGCGCCGTACAGCGCCATCTTGTCCTTGACCGCCAGCGACAGGATGCCCTGCCGCGGATTCGTCGCACTCATTCGTGTTTCCCCTTTATCGGCCTGGCGTCCTTGTCGGACGGTCCCCTTCCCGCCAGGCCAGCAACAGTTCCGCCACCGCCAGGTCGGCACGCACCGTGGTCCGCAACAGGTCGCGGGTACGGTTGGCGGCATCGAACCAGGACGCCAGCTTGTGCAATCGCGCCGGTTCGGTCAAGCCGGCCGAGGCTTCGGCCAGGACCAGGTCGGCGGCGTGGCGCAGGCGGGCGTCGGCGTGTTCGTCACTGGTCCAGCGCTGGGCGACGTCGACCACGCCGGTACGGCCACCGGCAATCTGCTCCAGGTCGCTGGCGACCTGCCGGCGCACGGCCAGGCCGTCCTCGCGCAGCCAGCGCGCGGCCAGGCCCGGATGGCCCCGCGCGGCGTCCAGCGCTTCGGTCGCGGCGGCGGCATCGAAGCCTTCCGAGCGCAGCCAGTCCAGCGACTCCTGCCGCGGCGGCAGCTTCAGTTCCAACCGCTGGCAGCGGCTGCGGATGGTGGCCGGCAATCGCGCCGGCTCGGCGCTGAGCAGCCACAGGTAACGGCCGGGTGCCGGCTCTTCCAGCGTTTTCAGCAGCGCATTGCAGGCCGAACGGTTGATCGCATCGGCCGGGTCGATGATCACGACCTGGGCCACGCCGTACTGCGGGGTGAGCGCCAGCTTCTGCGACACCTCGCGTACCTGCTCGATGATGATCTCGGTACGCAGCTTGTCGCCGGTGCGATTGGGGATGAACGACACCAGGTGCAGGTCCGGATGCGTACCGGCGGCGATCAGCTGCGCACTGCGCACACTGGCGGCATCGCCGCCACTGCCGAGCACATGCGTGGCCAGGCGCAGGGCCAGTTCGCGCTTGCCCAGGCCGGCGGGGCCGCAGATCAACAGGCCATGGCCGAGCCGGCCGGCGTCCAGCGCCGCGACGGTCTGGTCGTAGGCGCGCTGCTGCCAGGGCGCGAAATCCCCGCTCATGCCTCCGAGTCCCCGATGAATATCACCACCGCACGCGCCACTTCGGCGGCGACCACCATCGGTGGCTGCTGCGCGTCGATGACCTTGATGCGGCCGGGTTCGGCCTGCGCACGCGCGCGGAAGCCTGCGCGCACGCGCTGGAAGAAATCGTCCTGCTCGCTCTCGATGCGGTCCGGCCACAGGTCGCGACCGGTCGTGCGTGCGCGCCCGACGCTGACATCGAGGTCGAGCAGCAGCGTCAGGCCCGGCTGCAGCCCGACGGCGCGGCGCTCCAGGTCGGCGATCCAGCCCGGATCCAGGCCGCGGCCCTGGCCCTGGTAGGCGTAGCTGGAATCGGTGAAGCGATCGCTGACCACGAAGGCGCCGCGCCGCAGCGACGGCCGGATCACCTCGCGCACGTGCTGGGCGCGCGCGGCGAACACCAGCAACAGCTCGGCCTCGGGGGCCAACGGCTCGTCGACCGGCAGCGACGGGGTGTGGTTGAGCAGCATCTCGCGGATGCGCTCGGCCAGCGGCGTGCCGCCGGGCTCGCGGGTCAGCACGACCTCGTGGCCATGCGCCTGCAGGCAGTCGCGGATCGCGCTGATCGCGGTGCTCTTGCCCGCGCCTTCGCCTCCCTCCAGGCTGATGAAGCGCGGATGCTGCAACAGGGCCGGGCTCATGGCGTGGGCACCGCGTCGGCCGGCTGGCGCCGACGCTGCAGGTAGCGCGATACCGCCTCGGTGTGGCCGGCGTAGTCCTCGGAGAACACATGCGCCCCACTGCCATCGCCGACGGCGACGAAATACAGCGCCTGGCCCGGTTCCGGATGCACCGCCGCCTCGAGCGCGGCGCGGCCGGGCATGGCGATCGGGGTCGGGGTCAGGCCGGCGCGGGTATAGGTGTTGTACGGCGTATCGGTTTCCAGGTCGCGCTTGCGGATGTTGCCGTCGTAGCCACTGCCCAGGCCGTAGATCACCGTCGGGTCGGTCTGCAGGCGCATGCCCAGCTTCAGGCGGCGTGCGAACACCCCGCCGATCTTCGGCCGCTCCGACGCCAGCGCGGTTTCCTTCTCGATGATCGAAGCCAGCACCAGCGCCTCGTCGGCATCGCGCAGTGGCAGGTCGTCGGCGCGGTTCGCCCAGGCCTCGGCCAGCGCGGCTTCCATCGCCTTGTGGGCCCGGGCGAGCACGTCCAGGTCGCTGTCACCGCGCTGGTAGAGGTAGGTCTCCGGCAGGAAGCGACCTTCCGGATGCTGGCCGGGGAAACCGAGCCTGGCCATCAGCGAGGCATCGTCGAGATCGGCGGCAGCGTGTTCCAGCGGGGTGGCGGCGTTGATCGCGGCGCGCAGCTGGCGGATGTTCCAACCCTCGACGATGGTGAAGCGGTACTGGATCACCCGCCCCTGGCGCATGCGCTCGAGCAGTTCGCGCGGACTCACCGCCGGCTGCAGGGCGTATTCGCCGACCTTGATATGGCCGGCGGCGCCGACCTGGCGGGCCAGCAGCAACCAGTTCCCGTCATGCCCGGCCTCGATCCCGGCCGCACGCAGCTTGCGCAGCACCGCGCGCAGCGAATCGCCCGGCGCCACCACCACGCTCGGCGCCTCGGTGGCCAGCGGGGTATCGGCGAATCGCTGGTGGTCCTGCCACAGCCATGCGACGACCGCGCCGGCCAGCAGGACCAGCACGAGCAATGCCGCCAGGACAGTCCCACACCCACGTTTCGCTCCGGCCACGGCCACCTCGGTCATTCTTCAGCGTCGCGCAGGATACCGCGCGCGCTCGCATTCCCGTAACACGCAACGCTCACGGCGCTTCCAGGGCACGCAGCAGGCCGCGCGCCTTGGCCCGGGTTTCGTCCAGTTCGCGCGCAGGGTCCGAATCGACCACGATGCCGGCACCGGTACGGAAGCGCACCCGCTCGCCCGCCACCTCGGCAGTGCGGATGAGGATGTTCAGGTCCATGTCGCCATCGCTGCCCAGCCAGCCGAACGCGCCGGTATAGGCCCCGCGAGCCTCGGCTTCCAGCTCGGCGATGATCTGCATGCAGCGCACCTTCGGACAGCCGGTGATCGTGCCACCCGGGAATACCGCGGCGATCACCTCGCCCGGCGTGGTGCCCGCGCGCAGCAGGCCGCGCACGTTGCTGACGATGTGATGGACATGGGCATAGCTCTCCACGCTCATCAGCTCGTCGACCTCGACCGTGCCGGCGCGGCAGATCCGCCCCAGGTCGTTGCGCTCCAGGTCGATCAGCATCACGTGCTCGGCACGTTCCTTCGGATGGCCGACCAGCTCGCGGATGCGCGCGGCATCGTCATCGCCGGCGAAACGCGGGCGGGTACCGGCGATCGGCCGGGTCTCCACGCGCTCGCCATGCACCGATACCAGGCGCTCGGGCGAGGAGCTGACCACGGCACGCCCGGCGGCGGCGAACAAGCCGGCGAACGGCGCCGGATTGGCCCGGCGCAGGCGTTCGAACAGCGCCGCTGGCGCCAGCGGCGCGGCGAAGCGGGCCTCCCAGGCGCGCGAGATGTTGGCCTGGAAGACGTCGCCGGCGCGCAGGTAGTCGAGCACCCGCACGACGTTGCCGGTGAAACGCTCCGGCGCGTCCTCGGCCAGCGCGAGCGGGGCCTGCCAGGCCGGCAGGGGAGCCAGCGCGGCAGCGGCGTCGACATCGGCCGCGATGAGTGCCAGCAGTGCCTCATGGCCAGGCTCGGCGACGGCCCGGCAGCGCCCGTCGCGACGATCGCGCAGGATCGCCGCCGGGCAGCGCAGCGCCAGCGCGACCGGCTTGCCGTCGGCGCGCATCGGCAGATCCAGGATGGGTTCGACCTGGCCGGCCAGCTCGTAATCGAGCAGCAACGCCCAACCGCCCTCGAAGGGCAGCGCGGCATCTTCACGGGCCGGACGGCGCGCGGCGGCCCAGGCGGCATCGAGCAGGTCCAGGAAGCTGCCTTCCAGCGCCTGCCCGGCGGCATCGCGGGTGATGCCGTCGGCGCCCAGGCGCAGCTGCGCGCCGTCGGCGATCAGCAGCAGGTCCCAGCGCCCATGGGCGGTGCCATGGGCGGTGGATTCGAACAGGGCGGGATAGCGCTCCGGCGCCAGCCGGTGCAGGGCCAGCAGGTCGATCTCGGCGGCCAGCGGCAGCGTGGGCATCGTCGGCACTCGGGACGGAATCAGGCCGTGCCGCCGCCGGGACGGGCGGCACGGGAAGGCGGGGCCCGTCGCGGGCACCCGCCGGTGGGCGTCAGACGCGACGGAACAGCAGGGTGCCGTTGGTGCCGCCGAAGCCGAAGCCGTTGGACATGGCCACGTCGATCTTCTTCTCGCGCGCCACGTTCGGCACGTAGTCGAGGTCGCAGCCTTCGCCCGGCTCGTCGAGGTTGATGGTCGGCGGGATGATGCCGGTGTGGATCGCCATCACCGAGAAGATCGCCTCCACGCCACCGGCCGCGCCGAGCAGGTGGCCGGTCATCGACTTGGTCGAGCTGACCATCGCCTTGTAGGCGTGGTCGCCAAGGGCGCGCTTCATCGCCAGCGTCTCGGCCAGGTCGCCCAGCGGGGTCGAGGTGCCATGGGCGTTGAGGTAGTCCACGTCCTCGGGGTTGATCTTGGCGTCGCGGATGGCCGCGAGCATGCTGCGGGCGGCGCCTTCGCCGTCCTCGCTCGGGGCGGTCATGTGGAACGCGTCGGAGCTGGCGCCGAAGCCGATCAGCTCGGCGTAGATGCGCGCGCCGCGGGCCTTGGCGTGTTCGTACTCCTCGAGCACCAGCACGCCGGCGCCGTCGCCCAGCACGAAGCCGTCGCGCTCCTTGTCCCACGGACGCGAGGCCCGGGTCGGATCGTCGTTGCGGGTGGACATCGCCTTCATCGAGCAGAAGCCGCCGATGGAGGTCGGTGACGAGCCACGCTCGGCGCCGCCGGCCAGCATCACGTCGGCATCGCCGTGCTGGATCATGCGCAACGCCGTGCCGATCGAATGGTTGGAGGTGGCGCAGGCAGAGACGGCCGAGAACGTCGGGCCCTTGATGCCCTTGATCAGGCTGACCTGGCCCGGAAGCATGTTGATGATGGTGCTGGGCACGTAGAACGGGGAGATCTTGCGCGCCCCGCCCTCATGGAACTTGATGGTCTGTTCCTCGATGCCGTACAGGCCACCGATCCCCGAACCGAGGATGGCGCCGATGCGTTCGGCATTGGCCTCGGTGACTTCCAGCCCGGCATCGTCCATGGCCATGAAGGAGGCGCCGATGCCGTAATGGATGAAGGTGTCCATCTTCTTCACGTCCTTGGCGGACGCATAGAGGGTGGGATCGAAATCGCGGATTTCGCCGGCGATCCGGGTAGTGAACTGGGCTGCATCGATATGGGTGATCGGGCCGATGCCGGAACGCCCGTTGACGATTCCTTCCCAACTGCTGGCAAGGTCATTGCCCAGCGGCGACACCATGCCCATGCCGGTCACGACAACACGACGACTCATTGCGGATCTCCTGCCCGATACCTTGCGGATTGACGCTTTCGATGACTGCAGGCCGGCGCGCGTTAGGCGGCAACCGTCCATGCGGCATGGCACCGTTGGGATGACCATGCGGAAAAACGCACGGGCCGCGTCAGCGACTCGTACCTGACACACACGGGGCCGCGTCAGCGGCCCCATGGGTTTTGACTCGCGGGCGGGGCAAATGCACGCCGCCCACGGCCAAGGAACAACGCGTCAGTTCTTGACGTGAGCCTTGACGTAGTCGATCGCCTGCTGGACGGAGGTGATCTTCTCGGCTTCTTCGTCCGGAATCTCGCACTCGAACTCTTCCTCGAGGGCCATCACCAGCTCGACGGTGTCCAGCGAGTCCGCACCCAGGTCATCGACGAACGATGCGCTGTTGGTGACTTCCTCTTCCTTGACGCCAAGCTGTTCGACGACGATTTTCTTGACGCGTTCTTCGATGGTGCTCATTGGATATCGCTCCAGATGGAGTAGTGGTGGTTCAAAAAAACGCCATCGGGTGCGATGGCCGCGTTGGATAGTGTAGTGGAAACCGCCGGGGCCTTGCATTGGAATACAAACCCCGGCCATTCAATCACTTAGCGCGTCCCTGCGCCACACGCCATCAGGGCATGTACATGCCGCCGTTGACGTGCAGGGTCTCGCCGGTGATGTAGCTGGCCGACGGACCGGCCAGGAACGCCACCGCTCGGGCGATGTCGGTCGGCTCGCCGAGGCGGCCGAGCGCGATCTGGTCCAGCAGCGCCGTGCGCTGCTCCTCGGGCAGGGCCTTGGTCATGTCGGTGTCGATGAAGCCCGGCGCCACGACATTGACCGTCACGCCACGCGAACCGATTTCCTTGGCCAGCGACTTGGAGAACGCGATGATGCCGGCCTTGGCCGCGGCGTAATTGGCCTGGCCGGCATTGCCGGTCACGCCGATCACCGAGGCGATGTTGACGATGCGACCCTTGCGCGCCTTCATCATGCCGCGCATCACCGCCTTGGAGGTGCGGAACACGCTGCTGAGGTTGGTGTCGAGGATGGCCTGCCAGTCCTCTTCCTTCATGCGCATCAGCAGGTTGTCGCGGGTGATGCCGGCGTTGTTCACCAGGATCGAGACCGCGCCGAATTCCTTGCCGATCGCATCGACCAGGGCCTCGATGGCGCCCGGGTCGGTGACGTTGAGTTCACGACCATGGCCGCCGGTGGTGGCCAGCCGTTCGCCGATCGCCTGGGCACCGGAAGCGGAAGTGGCGGTACCGATGACGATGGCGCCCTGGGCGGCCAGTTCGTCGGCGATCGCCGCACCGATGCCGCGGCTGGCGCCGGTGACCAGCGCGATTTCTCCCTGCAGGGGCTTGCTCATCTTGCTTTCCTCGATGGAGGGCGGACGCGATGCCGCCACGGGCATGCACGCCGGGGCGTGCACGCGGGTGTGATCAGGCGACCCAGTCGGCCAGCGCGGCCTCGAAATCGGCCGGGGTGGCCAGGGGACGGGCATCGAGCGCCTTGTCGATGCGCTTGGCCAGGCCGCTGAGCACCTTGCCCGGGCCGCATTCGGCCACGCGGGTCACGCCCTGTGCCGCCAGGGCCTGGACGCAGGACGTCCACTGCACCGGCAGGTAGAGCTGCTCGACCAGCGCCTGGCGGATCGCCTCGACGCCATCGTGCACGCGGGCATCGACGTTCTGCACCACCGGGACCTGCGGCTGGCGCCAGTCCAGGCCAGCCATGGCTTCGGCCAGGCGGTTGGCGGCTTCGCGCATCAGCGGGGTGTGCGACGGCACGCTCACCGCCAGCTTGACCGCCTTGCGCACGCCGCGCTCGGCCAGCAGGGCGATCGCGCGGTCCACGGCCGCGGCGTCGCCGCCGATGACGATCTGGCCGGGGGAATTGAAATTGGCCGGCACCACGACCTGGCTGCCCGCTGCTTCGGCGCACACTTCGGCGACCACGGCATCGTCGGCGCCCAGCACGGCCGCCATCGCGCCGACGCCCGCCGGTGCGGCGTCCTGCATCAGCTGGCCACGCAGGCGCACCAGGTGGGCGCCTTCACGCAGGCTCAGCGCGCCGGCGGCGACCAGCGCGGTGTACTCGCCCAGGCTGTGTCCAGCCAGCAGCGCCGGCCGCGCGCCATGGCGCGACTGCCACAGGCGCCACACGGCGACACCGGCGGCCAGCAGGGCCGGCTGGGTATATTCGGTGCGGTTGAGCATCTCCTCCGGGCCGCCCTGGGACAACGCCCACAGGTCCACGCCGGCGCCATCGGAGGCCTCGGCGAAGGTTTCACGGATCTGCGGGTGCAGCTCGGCCAGCTCTGCGAGCATGCCCAGAGACTGGGAGCCCTGGCCGGGAAAGACGAAGGCGAGAGAAATTTCGGTCACGCGCTCGGGGGGGTCTGCTGAAACGAGCGGCGATGATAAGGGTGAAATCGCCCCAGCGTCTGTACTGGCGCGTATGCAAAGGTACGGACCCCACCCCCTCCGGGAGCCTGCACCGCCCGCCAGGCCGAACGCTGCGGGCAGCGGCCCGGCTCCTGCTCAGGTGAGCAGCTCGAGCAGGTCCAGGTGGCCGTCGGCAAACCAGTCCACGAACAGCGTCGCCATGACCAGTACGCTGAAGGTGGTCGCGGCGTGGATCACCAGGATCGAATGGGCCAGCGCCCGCGCCGAGCGACCGATCCGCAGCAGGCGGGCCATCGGCTGCAGCCGGCCGGTCACCTCATGCGCATGCGCGCGCACCGGGCTGCCCTCGCCGTCCATCGCCGCAGCCAGCAGCGCCTGCAGCACCGGCAGGCGGTTCTCGTAGTGCCTGGCCACGCCGTAGCCGAACATCAGCCAGTCGCGCGCCTGCGCCTGTGGCAGGTCCATCACTTCCAGCGGGTCTTCCTCGAAGTCGATGAACCCGATCGATTCGCCGTCGAAGGTCATGTTGCGCGGCAGGGGTTGGCCGAAATAGGCGCCCTGCGCATGTGACCGGGCGATCGCCTGCAGGGCCAGCGCCACCAGGCGGTCGCGGCCGGCATCATCGGTTTCGCGCAGGCAGGTCGCCAGCGAACGGCCGTTGTCGCTCAGCACCAGCGCCGCGCGGCCGGTACCCAGCACCTGCGGCACGTTGACCGCCTGTGCGCGCAGCTCGGCGATGCGCCGCGCCTCGATGTCACGCGCGGCGACGCCGCCCCGGTGCGGCGGCGGCCGCAGGGCGTGGAGGTGGAAAAGCCGGGTGATGAAACCGAGCGCGCCCAATGCCAGTGCACGACTGCCTTCGCCGTACTGCTTGAGCCAGGCACGCTGCCCGTCGATGACTATGGGTTCCGCCATGAAACCAGGATTCCGGGGTGGGGGCGCGGGCGCCACGGCGCCCGCCCGCCATCAATAGCGCAGCAGCGCCGAACCCCAGGTGAAGCCGCCACCGAAGGCTTCCAGCAGCAGCAGCTGGCCGCGCTGCACCCGGCCGGACCGCACCGCCACGTCCAGCGCCAGCGGCACCGAACCCGAGGAGGTGTTGCCATGCTTGTCGACCGTCACCACGACCTGGTCCATCGACATGTCCAGCCGCTTGGCGGTGGCCTCGATGATGCGCAGGTTCGCCTGGTGCGGGATCAGCCAGTCCAGGTCGTGCTTGCCGAGGCCATTGGCCTGCAGGGTCTCGTCGACGACCGAGTCCAGCGCCTTGACGGCGTACTTGAACACGTCGTTGCCCTTCATCAGGATCTTGCCGCCCTGGCCGTTGTCGCCGAAGCCGGTCGACACGCCCACGGGGTCCCACAGCAGTTCCTTCTTGCTGCCATCGGCATGCAGGTGGGTGCTGAGGATGCCGGTGTCCTCGTCGGCCTTGAGCACGACCGCGCCGGCGCCGTCGCCGAACAGCACGCAGGTGGTGCGATCGGTCCAGTCGACGATCCGGGTCAGGGTCTCGGCGCCCACCACCAGCACGTTGCGCGCGTCGCCACAGCGGATGAACTTGTCGGCCACGCTGAGCGCGTAGATGAAGCCCGAACAGGCCGCATTGACGTCCAGCGCGCCGCAACCGCTCGCGCCGATGCGCGCCTGCAGCAGGCAGGCGGTCGACGGAAAGATCAGGTCGGGCGTAGTGGTACCGACGATGATCATGTCGATCTCGTCGGCGCTCACGCCGGCCGCTTCCATCGCACGGATCGAGGCGAAGTACGCCAGGTCGCTGGTGGTCTGGTCGTCGGCGGCGATGTGCCGTTCGGTGATGCCGGTGCGGCTGCGGATCCACTCATCGCTGGTGTCGACGATCTTGGCCAGGTCGTCGTTGGTCAGCATCTTCTCGGGCAAATAGCTGCCCGTGCCCGCGATTCTGGAGTAGATCCGCTTGCTCATACCGTTTCCTGTTGCATGGAGACCGCGCAGATCCGCGCGGCCCCGGAAGAAGGAGCGCCGCCCGCCTTCAGACGGCGGGCGTCACGGATCAATCTTCTTCGACCGTCGAGGTCTTGGTCGCGATGACCTTCTTGCCACGGTAGTAACCGTCGGCGGTCACGTGGTGGCGCAGGTGGGTCTCACCGCTGGTCGGGTCGGTGGACAGCTGCTTGGCGCTCAGGGCGTCATGCGAACGGCGCTGGCCGCGGCGGGACGGGGTAACACGGGATTTCTGCACAGCCATGGGATTGCTCCAAACTCGGTTCGTTTACTTCGTCGTTTCGTCGCACAGGCTGCGCGCCCGCACCGACTTTCTGGTTTCCCGCCCTTGCGGGGCGGTTATTGCTTCTTCAACCCGGCCAGCGCCGCGAACGGGCTCGCCTTGTCCAATTCTTCGCTCGTGGCCGGCCAATCCGACTCGACCGCCTCGCTGCCCGGAGCCATCGGCACGACCGGTACGGAGAGCACCAGTTCGTCCTCGACCAGGTCGGCCGGTCGCAGCATGCCGTCTTCGGGCACCAGCAGCGCCTCGTAGTCCGGCGGCAACGCGTCCTCCTCGGCCTCATCGCGCACCAGCCCCAACCGCTGCCGCAGCTGCACCGGGAACAGGAACCGCTGCAGGCTGCGCTGGCATTCCAGCGGCAGCGCGGCGTCCACGCTCAGCTCGACGTAAGGCACCTGCAGGACTTCGTCCCGGCCGAACTCCAGCGAGTAACGCACCTCGCCTTCAGTATCGACCAGGCTGCCACGCAGGCGGTTCATGGATGACAGCGGCAGGCTGCCATCGAAGCACCTGCGCGCCGCGACCATCCGCCAAGCATCCAGCAGTTCGGGCACGTTTGCGGACATAAGCCGCAGAATGTTAAAGACACCCCCTGCCGCTGTCAAATCCGCGCCCCGGCTGGCTTGTACCGCCCTGCTGCCGCGCGCAGACTGCCCGCCCCCTGAATGGAGTCCGCGCCATGCCCCGCCTGATCCTCGCCTCAACCTCGGCCTACCGCCGCGAGCTGCTGGCGCGGCTGGGCCTGCCCTTCGAACAGGCGCGTCCGGAGGTCGACGAGACGCCACTGCCCGGAGAAGCCCCGGAAACCCTGGCCGGGCGACTGGCCCGAGCAAAGGCCGCGGCGCTGGCGGCGCCGGATGCCTGGGTGGTCGGCTCGGACCAGGTGGCCGAGCTCGACGGCGCCCCGCTGGGCAAGCCCGGCGACTTCGAGACCGCACGGCGGCAATTATCGGCGATGTCCGGCCGCCGGGTACGGTTCCATACCGCGGTCTGCCTGAACGGACCGGGCGGCATTCATGCCGCCAGCGACCTCACCGAAGTGGTATTCCGCGATCTCAACGCCGACGAGATCGGGCGCTACCTGCAGGCCGAAGCACCGCTGGACTGCGCCGGCAGCTTCAAGTGCGAGGGCCTGGGGATCAGCCTGTTCGAATCGATCGACAACCGCGACCCCACCGCCCTGGTCGGCCTGCCCCTGATCGCCACCGCCGCACTGTTGCGGCGGGCCGGCTTCCAGGTGCCCTGAGCGGGCTCAGGGCCGCGGCACCAGCGCGCACCACTGGTACGGGAAGGCATCGCCGCCGATCCGCGCCGGCAGCGTCCGGCAGGTGGCCGGATCGATGCTCCAGCCCAGGGGTACCAGCTGCGCCTCGGCGGCTTCGCGCAGCGCCGCATCGGACGCAGCCAGGTCCAGCGGGTCGACCGGCGCCAGCACGCAGCGACCCGGCACGCGATCGTCGAGCAGCGCGCGCCGCCCGCCCCGGGACAACCAGCGCAGCGCGGCACAGCCCGGCTGCGCGTCCCAGCCCAGCCGGCGCGCCCACTGGTTGATTTTCGCGACCCGCTCGGCGGCACGATCGGTGGTCGCCGGCAGCATCGCGTGCACGGACGGACGGCCCTGCAGCATCGCCCGCACCCGCGCGGGATAGGCGGGCGATGCCGGCAGGTTGGAGCCGATCGACACGTACCGCGCCTGCGACGGCAGCAGCGGGATCCGCCACGCCTGCGGCTCGGCGCCGACCAGCAGCACCACGCTGCCGCCGGGCAACGACACCGGCGGCGCGGTCACCGCGAACGCAGGCTGGCGCCACGACGCGTGCCCCCAGTCGCGCCCGGCCACCAGCACGTGCAGCGCCAGCAGCGCGAGCACCGGTCCGCGCGCGCGCAGCGTGGCCGCCGGCAGCAGCCGCGGCCAGGCCCACCAGATCAGCAGCGGCAACAGCACCTCGATCTGCACCAGATAGCGGTGCACACTGAACACTGCCTGCCACAGCAGGTAGGCGACCACGAAGAACACCAGCAGCATGCGCGCGGCGGGCGTCATCGGCGCGGACGCCGCCGGCGCGCCGCGCAGCAGGCACCAGGCGCCGCCGAGCAGCACCAGCAGGTACAGCACCGCCCAGCCGTATTGCGGCAGCGCCATGTCGCTCACCCGCAGCGGATGCAGCGAGAACACCAGTGGCCACGCCAGCCATTCGCCGGCACCGCGCGGCAGCCAGCGCGTATCGGCGACGGAGACAGGCAGCGCCAGCGGCGCCTGGAACCAGGCATTGAACTGCGGGAACAAGGGATTGCCGAACTGCCGCCACACCGCGATGAACCACGGCAGGCCGACCACCGCGAAGCACGCCGCGGCAGCCAGCGCCATCCATGCCGCACCCGCGAAGCGACCGCGCATGCGCCCGCCATCAGCCAACGCCGCCAGGCCCAACGCGACCGCGTAGGGCGCATTGGTGAGCTTGAAGGCCACCGCCACGCCCAGCAGGACGCCGGCGAGCAGCCAGCGCGGCGTGGCTGGGCGCCCTTCGCGCGCCAGCGCCTGCGCCGACATCACCAGCACCAGCGCCGACAGCACCAGCACCGCGGTGGTGTTGTCGGCCATGGTGTTGCCGAGTTCGGACACGAACGCGGCGGTCAGCAGCCCGGCCAATGCCAGCAATGGCACGCGTGTGGCGCGGCGCGGATCGTCGGCCAGCACGCGCCACGCCACCGCCGCCACCAGCGCGAACAGCAGGCCGTGCCATGCCCCCATCAGGAAGCCGGCCAGCGGCCCGGGCAGGCCGGTCAGCAGCGCGTACTGGATGACGTCGAGCGAGGGATTGAAGTAGGTCTGCAGCTGCGCCGGGGCCAGGTCGATCGCCAGCCGGCCATGCAGCGCGGCCCAGCCGTTGTACAGGTGGTAGTTGCGCAGGTCCCAGTTGGCGTCCTGCCCGCGCAGCAGTGACCACAGGCCGGCCAGCAGGCAGGCCGATACGCAGCAGAAGATGACGTTCGCACGCGAATCGAATGCCAGCCTCGCGCGCATCCACGCGAAAAGTCGCCCCAGGGGGCGGCTCATGCGCCACCTCCGGGCGATGCGATGCGAGGGTGATGCGCCGGGGCGCGGGAAGTGCTCGGGGAATCCACGTTGGTCATTGTCCTGCGGGGGCCTTGCGGGGCGCGATATCGAAAGGCTGCTCCCACCATTCCTCGCTGCTGCCGTCGTGGCCATGCAGGCGCAGGCCCAGCCAATGGCGGCCTGGCGCCAGCCCCTGCAGGCTCACCTGCGCCTCGAAGCCGACGCGTGGGTGCTGCGGGTCGGTGCTGTTCTTCCAGTAGGCGCGTATGTCGGCCAGCTCCCCATAGCGCGCCCGCGCGACCGGCTCGCCATCGACCAGGATCTCCACCCCGCGCAGGCCGACGCCTTCCTTGAAGGCCCAGCCATGCACGCGCATCGCCTCGCCGACCTTCGCGCCGGGCCGCGGGTCGTCGATCCAGGCCATGGCCGGGGCCACGCAGTCCCCGGGCTCCCGCTCGGCCGGCAGGCGGAACAGAAGGAAGCGCTGGTAGCCATGGTCGGTGGACACTTCGCGCGGCGGCGGCAGCGGCCCGACCAGCGCGCATACCTCGTGGTAGCGATCGAGCAGGTCGCGATAGCGCTGGTCGCTGGGCGAGAGCACCAGCAGGCGCGCGCCGTCGCGACTGCCGTCGCTGAGCAGGCCCCACTGCACCAGCTGGGCGCGACGGCCATGCTTGGCATTCAACTGGGCCGGCAGCACTTCGATGTCGGCATCATCCAGCTGGAAGCCGAGTTCGGCACCCACCTTGAAGTTGCCGGCCAGCACGCGACTGCCTGGCGGCATCGTCGCCATTTCCTCGCGCACGGCGGCGGCCAGGGCCTCCCAGCCGGCGAAATTGCGCGGGTAATACTTCTGCCCGGCGGCGCGTTCGCGCACGGCGGGCACCGACACGGCCAGGTAATAGCCATAGGCCAGCAGCATGCCAAGCAGGGCCATGGCCCAGGCCGCCCGGCGCCAGGCGCGTGGCCAGCGGGCCAGGATCACCGGCACCGCTACCAGCAGGGCCAGATAGCCCGGCAGCGGCCAGTGGAAGCTGATGCGCTCGGCATCGCTGAAGAAGCCCAGGACGAAGATGCCCAGCGTGGATACCGCGCCGACCAGGCCGAAGTAGCGCCACTGCGCGCGCGAACCACCGCCGGCGCGGGTACCGACCGCGGCCACGCGCAGCATCGCGAACGCCAGCAGCGGCGTCACCAGCAGTGCCTGCACCAGCAGGAACCAGATCCCCGTCCACTGGAACGTCCACGGATGGCGATCGACCAGCTGGAAGCGCAGGCCCTGCTCCTGGTGGTCGAGGTTCCACGACAGCAGCGGCAGCCAGGCCAGCAGGCCGGCACTGAGCGCGATCCAGATCCGCGGATCGCGCAGCAGCACGCGCCCCTGCGGCAAGGCCAGCAGGGCGATGAAGCCCACCCCGATGACGCCACCGAAGCGATAGTGGCTGAGTGCGCCGATCACCAGCCCGCAGGCCAGCTGCAAGGCGCTGCCGGCCTCGATCTCGCGCAGCAGGCGCGCGCCGGCATCCAGGCACAGCACCGCCGCCAGCGCCATCGGCACGTCGGGCACGGCAAGGATGCCCAGCGTCGCCGACAGCGGCATCAGCAGCGTGAGGCTGCCAGCCTGCCAGCCGCAGGCACCGCCGAACCAGCGTCGCGCGGTATGGGCGATCAGCCATGGCAGCAGCGAGGCGATCAGCAGGAACGGCAGGCGCAGCGCCAGCACGTGCTGGCCGCCCAGCGCCACGCCGAGCCGGGCCAGCCAGGCGGTCAGGCCCGGCAGGTCCGAATAGGCCGGTGCCAGGTGCTGGCCTTCCTGCCAGTAGAACGCCTCGTCGACGAACAGCGGCAGGCGAGCGGCGATGACCACCTTGACGGCGGTCAGCAGTGTCCACAGGATCACGAAGTTGCGATGCGCGCGCTGTTCTCCCTGCATTGCCTCTGCACTCAGCCCCTTGCCTACCCGGGAATGTAGATGTCGATACCACCACGTCCAGCCGAAATGCTAACCGATGCGCTGCGCGAGGCGTTGCGGCGGGCGCAGCAACAAGTCAATTCGCTGCTGCTGGGCAAGACGCAGGAGGTGCGGCTTGCCTTCGTCGCGCTGCTCTCCGGCGGCCACCTGCTGATCGAGGACCTGCCCGGCCTGGGCAAGACCACCCTCGCCCACGCCCTGGCCTCCAGCCTCGGCCTTGGCTTCCAGCGCGTCCAGTTCACTTCGGACCTGCTGCCCGCCGATGTGCTTGGCGTCTCGGTTTACGACGCACCGACGCGGCAGTTCCAGTTCCATCCCGGCCCGGTGTTTACCCAGGTGCTGCTGGCCGACGAGATCAACCGTGCGCCGCCACGTACGCAGAGTGCGCTGCTGGAGGCGATGGCCGAACACCAGGTCACCCTCGACGGCACCACGCATGCCCTGCCGCGGCCGTTCTTCGTGATCGCCACGCAGAACCCGGTCGACCTGTCTGGCACCTTCCCGCTGCCGGATTCGCAGCTGGACCGCTTCCTGCTGCGGCTCACGCTGGGCTACCCCAATCCCGAGTCCGAGCGCGCCCTGCTCAGCGGCGTCGACCGACGCGACCTCATCGCCCAGGCCGCGCCGTGCCTGTCCGATGATGACGTCCTGCGCCTGCGCGAGGCGGTCGAGCAGGTCCACGCCAGCGACGCGCTGATCCATTACGTGCAGGCGCTGCTGGCACGCAGCCGCCAGTACGCGGGCGTGCGCGTCGGGCTGTCGCCGCGCGCCGGCATCGCCCTGCTGCGGGCCGCCAAGGCCCATGCGCTGCTGCTCGGGCGCGGCCACGTGCTGCCGGAGGACATCCAGGCACTGTTCGAAGCGGTCGCCGGTCACCGGCTGGTCGCCGAGGCCGAAAGCCTGTCGGGCCCGGCGCTGGCGAAGAAGATCCTGCACAGCGTGCCGGTCGACTGATGCGCGAGCGCGAGCGCGTGAGCGGCCTGCGCCCTGCCTGGATGCGCCCTGGCCTGAGCCGGCTCGTCCTGCTGGCACGCCCCCGCGCGCCCGAAGCGCTGCCGGCGCGGCTGGACCGCCGCCGCATCTACGTGCTGCCCACGCGGTTCGGCAGCTTCGTCGGCCTGTTGCTGCTGGCCATGCTGCTCGGCGCACTGAACTACAACAACAACCCGGCGCTGCTGCTGGCCCTGGTGCTGGGCACCACTGCGATCGCCAGCGCGATCATGGCCCACCTGCAGCTGTCGGGCCTGCAGCTGGACGCACTGGCGGCCGAACCGGTTCCCGCCGGCATGCCGCTGCGGTTGCGTCTGCTGCTGGAAGCCGGCGATGCGCGCGCGCGACGCGGCCTGCTGCTGTCGCACCCGGACGACGAAGCCTGGTGCTCGCCGGGACGTGCCGGCATGGACGTGCCCGAACTGCAGCTGGCCACCACCCGGCGCGGCTGGCTGGAGATCGGCCGCCTGCGCCTGTCCACCACCCAGCCGCTGGGGCTGGTGCGCGCATGGTCGTGGTTCTGGCCGGACATCCCGCTGCTGGTCTATCCACAACCGGAAACCGATGGACCCCCGTTGCCACTGGGCGAGGGCCACCCCACCCGCACCCGCCTGCACCTGCAGGGCGAGGAGATGCACCAGCTGCGCCGGTACCGCCCCGGCGACACCCGCCATGCGATCGCCTGGAAGCACTCGGCGCGGCGCGACAGCCTGCTGGTGCGCGAGTACGAACAACCCACGGGCGCCGACGTGCGGCTGGACTGGCGCGCGCTCGCCGGCCTGCCCTACGAACGCCGCATCGCACGGCTGGCGCGCTGGGTCGACGAGGCCGAGCGCGAAGGCCGCCGCTATCGCCTGAACCTGCCCGGGCAACCGATGCTCGGACCGGCGCGTGGCGCCCAGCACCGTCACGAATGCCTGCGCGCGCTGGCGCTGCTGCCGCATGTCTGAGTCCGCGCTGACCACGCGCAGCCGCGGCTGGATCGCCGCCAGCACGCTGCTGTGCCTGCTGCCACTGCTGCTGCAGCTGCCCTCGCCCCTCGCCGTGGCCTTTGCCGGCGCCGCGCTGGCGACGATCGCGCTGTCCTGGCGCGGCAGCCTGCCCGCGCCGCTGCGACTGCTGCTGTTGCTGGCGATGCTGGCCGCGGTGTACTGGCAATCCGGGCCGCGCCTGGGCCGCGACACCGGCTGTGCGCTGCTGGCGGCGATGCTGGCGATCAAGTCATCGGAACTGCGCAGCCTGCGCGATGCCCGCAGCCTGCTCGGCTTCGCGCTGTTCGCCCCGTTCTCGGCGTTCCTGCTCGACCAGGGCCCGACCACCACCGTGTTGGCGCTGGCGGCGCTGCTGGTGGTGGTGCTGTCGATGGCGCAGCTGGCCGACCTCGAGGCGCATGCACCGGTGGCCGGCGGTGGCGAGCAGTGGCGCCTGCTGCGCCGCCTGACCGTGCTGGCGCTGCCGCTGGCGCTGGCGACGTTCTGGTTGTTCCCGCGGCTGGGCTCGCCGCTATGGGGCATTCCCGACCGCGTGATGAGCCGCCCGGGACTGTCCGACCACATGGCGCCGGGCGAGTGGCTCGACCTCATGGCCGACGACACGCCGGCCCTGCGCGTGCAGTTCTTCGGTGCGGTGCCGCCCGTCCAGCAGCGCTACTGGCGCGGCCCGGTGCTGGCGAATTTCGACGGCCGGCAATGGTCGCGGGACCGGCGCGACGGCGACCCGCCGGCACCGTTCACCCCCGGCCCGGCGCGCTGGGACTACCAGATCGACTACGAAGCCACGGACAACCGCCACCTGGTGGCGCTCGACCTGCCGCTGCAGGCGCCGGCCGGCGCGCGGCTGGGCGGCGACCACGAGCTGACCAGCGAGCGCACGCTCTCCGGCGTCTCGCGCTGGCGCCTGCAGTCTTCGCCACCGCGCGCCTTCGATGCCGCGCTGTCGCCGGCGCGGCGAAACGAGGCGCTGCGCCTGCCGGACGGCTTCAACCCGCGCACGCTGGCGCTGGGCCGGCAATGGCGCCAGCAGGCCGGCCGCGACGACGAGGCCATCGTGAAGCGCGCCATGGGCTGGATCCACCGCGAATTCGCCTACACGCTCGACGTGCCGCTGCCGGGCCACGACGGCGTCGACGAGTTCCTGTTCGAGCGCAAGCAGGGGTTCTGTGAACACTTCAGTTCGGCCTTCGTGGTGCTGATGCGCGCGGCCGGGATTCCGGCGCGGGTGGTCACCGGCTATGCGGGTGGCGTGCGCAATCCAATCGGCGACTACTACGTCGTGCGCCGCATGGATGCCCACGCGTGGGCGGAGGTCTGGCTGCAGGGCCGCGGCTGGGTGCGCGTGGATCCCACCGCCGCCGTCGCCCCCGAGCGCATCTACGACACCCTGGAGGACCGGCTCGGGCTGGAGGGCGCGGACGTCGGCGGCGGCGTCGATGCGCGCTGGATCGGCAACGTCGGCGACTGGCTGCGTCGCGGCTGGAACGACCTGGTGCTGTCCTTCGATGCCGAGCGGCAGCAGCGCCTGCTGCGCCCGTTCGGCATCGAACGCCTGGATTCCTCGCAGCTGGTGTCGCTGTTTGTCATCGTCGCCATCTTCGCGCTGGGCTGGATGGCATGGCTGCTCGCCCGCGGCGAACGCGAACGCGACCCGCTGCTGCGCGCCTGGCATCGACTCGGTCGCCGCTACGCCCGCCTGGGCCTGGCCCGCGAGCCATACGAACCAGCCACGGCCTGGGCCGGACGCGTCCAGCTGGAACTTGTCGACCCGGCGCTGGTCGTACTCAGCCAGCGTTTCGCCGAAGCGCGCTACGCTGCCGCCGTCGCCGACCGCGTATACCGGCAACTGATCACAGACCTGCGCCAACATCGCCCCGGAGCTTCGCCATGAACGTCCGTCTGGTAGTCCCCTTCATCGCCGTACTGTCGCTGGCGGCGTGCGCCACCGCACCCAAGCCCCTGCAGGGGCAGTTCAATCCGATCGCGCCCAACCAGGCGGTCAATGTCCCGCAGCCCGGTGCGCTGGTCCGCTGGGGCGGCAGCATCATCGAAACCACCCCGGGTCCGGACCAGACCTGCTTCCAGATGCTCGGCCGCCCGCTCAACGCCAGTGGCCGGCCGGCCAGCGGCAGTTCCTCCGATGACACCTCCGGCCGCTTCATCGCCTGCCGCAGCGGCTTCTACGATCCGGCGGTGTTCCAGCAGGGCCGCGAGGTGACCTTCATCGGCAAGATCAGCGGCACCGACAGCGCGCGGATCGGCGAGTACGACTACCGCCTGCCGAAGATCGACGCCGACGTGGTCTACCTGTGGCCGGTGGTGCGCGAGGTGCAGGTGGTCGACCCGTGGGGCCCGTGGGGTCCCGGCTGGGGTCCGGGTTGGGGCCCGGGCTGGGGTCCGTACTGGGGTCCGCGCTGGGGCTGGTGGTAAGTCCCGGCGCATCCCGCTGCGCGGGCTGTGCCTCCCAGGTTGCAGCGCAACCTCGGACCCTGGCTTCTGCCTGGCCTACCCCCGCGGCTTCGCAGCGCCCCCTCAACAGGAAGCGGGGCGCTGCTCCAGAGGGTTGATCGCCGCTTACGAAAACGCCGCCCTTGGGGCGGCGTTTTTTTGCGCGTGACTTATTGGCCAGGGGCGCCGAAGTGGCCGAGCTGGGCGCCGGCGAGCAGGTGCAGGTGGATGTGGAAGACGGTCTGCCCGGCGTTCTCCCGACAGTTCATCACGATCCGGTAGCCGTCCTGGGCGAAGCCTTCGCGGCGCGCGTACTCGGCGGCCGCCAGCGCCAGCTGGCCGATCAACGGCCCCTGCTCGGCGCTGACGTCGTCCAGGGTCGGGATCGCGGCGTGCTTGGGGATGAACAGCACGTGCACCGGGGCCTGCGGCGCGATGTCCTTGAAACCCAGCACGTCGTCGTCCTCGTAGACGATGGTGGCGGGGATTTCGCGGCGGATGATCTTGCCGAAGATCGTGTCGGACATGGCGGCACCTGGCGTTCAAGAGAGCGGCCAGCATAGCCGCTGCGCGCCTCGCCGGCAGTGCCGGCGAGCGCTTACTCGGGCATCTCGCTGCGGCTGCCGAAAGCGTACGAGAGCGTGCCGCGATCGACGTACTCCAGCTCGCCGCCGAGCGGCATGCCCTGGGTCAGCCGGCTTGGCCGCACGCGATGCGCGCGCGCCAGCTGCGCCAGGTAATGCGCGGTAGCCTCGCCTTCGACGGTGGCATTGGTGGCGATGATCATTTCCTCGACCCCGCCCTGCCCCAGGCGCTCGCCAAGCCGGTCCAGTCCGAGTTCACGCGGACCGATGCCATCCAGCGGCGACAACCGCCCCTGCAGCACGTAGTAGAGGCCGCGATAGCCGGTGGCATGCTCGATCGCCAGGCGGTCGGCCGGTGATTCGACCACGCACAACTGCTGGCGGTCGCGGCTGGCGCTGGCACAGATCGCGCACAGCGACTGCTCGCTGAAATCCCGGCACAGCTCGCAGTGGCCGATGCGCTGCATGGCCTCGCCCAGCACCTCCGACAGCCGGCGTCCGCCCTCGCGCTCGCGCTCGAGCAGGTGGTAGGCCATGCGCTGGGCGCTCTTCTGCCCCACCCCGGGCAGCACGCGCAGGGCATCGATCAGTTGTTCGAGCAGGGACAGGCTCATGGCGCTCGGCGGAGGCGGAACGGGCGCGGCGGCCAACGCGAGGCACGGCCGCCGCAGGGGGCGCTGATGGCCTAGGCCACCGGCAGCGCGATCAGAACGGCAGCTTCATGCCCGGCGGCAGCTGCATGCCGGCGGTCGCCGAGCCCATGCGGGTCTTCGACTCGGCATCGATCTTGTTGGAAGCGTCATTGAACGCGGCGGCGACCAGGTCTTCGGTCATCTCCGGGTCGGCCAGCACGCTGGGGTCGATGCGCACCTTGCGGCACTCCTTGGTGCCGGTGAGGGTGACGCTGACCATGCCGCCGCCGGCGGTGCCGGTGACCTCCAGGCGGGCCAGTTCTTCCTGGGCGCGCTGCAGGTTTTCCTGCATCTTCTGCGCCTGCTGCATCAGTTGGGCGATATTGCCACGCATGGTCTTCTACTCTTCGTAAGGACGGATGGAATCGGGCACGACGCGGGCGCCGTGCTGCTGGATCAGGCGCTGCACGCCGGGATCGGCCATGAAGGCGGCTTCAGCCGCGTCCTGGCGCTCGCCCTTCTGGCGGTGCGCGCGTTCGTGCAGGGTCTCGGCGGCGGCGGCGCCGGTCTCGATGATGATCTTCGGAGTCGCGCCCAGCGTCGGCGCCATCGCTTGGGCCAGGTCGGCGAGCGAACGCTCGGACTGCAGGTACTCAAAGCCCGGCGCCAGCGACAGGCGCAGCACGTTGTCGCGGTGGGAAACGAAGGCGGCATTGGCCGCCAGTTGCCGCGACGGGCCGGTCAGCTGGGCGCGATCGATGAGGTCCAGCCACTGCTCGGCATCGGCGATGCGACCGTCTTCCAGCGGCTCGGCGACGCGGACCGGCGCGACGGGCCGGGCGAGGGACGGTGCGGGCACCGGCTCGGTTGCCGGAGGCGGTGCCATGGCCATTTCCGGCATCATCGGCGGCGCGGCGGCGACCGCGATCGCACGCACCGGGGCGTCGTCCACCGCCCACGGCGGCGGATCGTCATGTGCCGCCGTGCGGGCCGGCACCTCCGGCGCAGCGGGCGCTGGCACCACGGCCGGCGCGACGCGCGCCGCTGCGGCCGGTGCCGCCGCAGCGGCGGCCCCGGCCGACGACGAAGCGCCACCACTGGCGCCCTGTCCCGGCTGGCTCGCACCGCCGGCCTGGCCGGTACCCGGCGCGACCGGACCGGCCGGGCGGAAGGCGAGCATGCGCAGCACGGCCATCTCGAACCCGGCACGCGGGCTCGGCGCCAGGTGCAGGTCGCGACGACCGTTCAGCGCCATCTGGTACCACAGCTGGACAACTTCCGGGCGCAGGCGGCCGGCGAAGCCGTCCGGGTCCACGCCATCGGCCACCACGTTCGCCCCCGGCACCAGCTGTCGCACCTGGATCCGGTGCAGGGCCTCGGCCAGCGCCTCCAGCACCCCGCCCCAGTCCGGCGAGAACTCGGCCAACGCGGCGATGACCCGCATCAGCGCGGCGCCATCCCCTTCGGCCAGGGCTTCCAGCATGGCACCGACCTGGGTGCGATCGACGGTGCCCAGCATGGTCCGCACCACGCCTTCGCGCAGCGCGCCACCCGCGTAGGCGATGGCCTGGTCGAGCAGCGACAGGCCGTCGCGCAGGCTGCCGTCGGCGGCCTTGGCCAGCTGCACGATGGCGCTGGGGTCGGCCTCGATCTGCTCGGCCGCCAGGATCCGGGTCATCTGGCCCTGGATCTGGTCCTCGTCCAGGCGCTTGAGGTTGAACTGCAGGCAGCGCGACAGCACGGTCACCGGCAGCTTCTGCGGATCGGTGGTGGCGAGCAGGAACTTCACGTGTTCCGGCGGTTCCTCCAGCGTCTTCAGCAGCGCGTTGAACGCCGCCTTGGACAGCATGTGCACCTCGTCGATCAGGTAGACCTTGAACTTGCCGCGCGAGGGCATGTACTGCGCGTTCTCGATGACCTCGCGGACGTCGTCCACGCCGGTGTTGGAGGCGGCGTCGATCTCCAGCAGGTCGATGTAGCGGCCGGCATCGATGTCCAGGCAGGCCGCGCACTGGCCGCATGGATCGGCACTGGTGCCCTGTTCACAGTTCAGCGACTTGGCGAAGATGCGCGCGATCGTGGTCTTGCCCACGCCGCGGGTACCGGTGAACAGGAAGGCGTGGTGCACGCGTCCGCTGTCCAGCGCATTGCTGAGCGCACGGACCACGTGCTCCTGCCCCACCAGCTCGGCGAAACGCTTGGGGCGCCACTTGCGGGCGAGTACGAGATAGGACATCGGGCGACCGTCTTGATCTGAACCGCCATTGTGCCACGGCCGTCAACCACGGCCGCCGCGGGCGGGCGGTGTCTTGTGGCCGGCGCCGCCGGCAGCTAGAATCTGCGCCCCTGTGGAGATCCAGCCACAGGATCCGGAGAGGTGTCCGAGTGGTTGAAGGAGCACGCCTGGAAAGTGTGTAAGCGTCTAAACCGCGCTTCGGGGGTTCGAATCCCCCTCTCTCCGCCAGATAAATGAAGAAGCCGTCCCTCGGGGCGGCTTTTTTATTTGGCTGGCGGAGAGCGCGGTGGCGAGATCCCCCGCCGGGGTTCGACGGATCTGCAGGAGCAGATCCGGACAGCCGCAGGCTGGCCCCGTAGCGCGTAGCGCGAAGGGGTCGGGTGCAGGGATGCACCCGGCAATCCCCCTCTCTCCGCCAGATAAATGAAGAAGCCGTCCCTCGGGGCGGCTTTTTTATTTGGCTGGCGGAGAGCGCGGTGGCCAGTCCCGTGACCGGCCTTGGCCGCCCCCCTCAGCCCGCCAGCCCGGTTGCGGCCGGCAGGCGCGGGAAGCGCAGCTGCAGGTGGTTGCCCTGCTCGTCGTGGCTGTAGCTCAGCTCGCTGGCCATGGCACGCACGAGCTGGAAGCCGCGTCCGCCAGCCGGCGTGCCGCCCGGTTCGCGCAACGGATCGAACGGCTGCCCATCGTGATGCAGCTCGACCAGCACGGCCTCCCCGTCCAGCCGCATGTGCAGGTCCAGCGCGCCGTCGCCCTGCCCGGCCACCGCGTGCCGCACCAGGCTGGCCATCAGCTCCTCCAGCACCAGGCCGATGTCTTCGCGCACCGCCGGCGGCACATCATGCCCGCCCAACGCGGCATCGCAGCGCGCCAGGGTCTCGCGCACATCGTCCATCACGGCCCGCACGCTCACGTCCAGCACCCGGGCGTCGGCGCCGGCCAGGGCATGGTGCCAGGTGAGCGCGACCACGGTGATGTCATCGGCCTGGTCGGCCGCGCCGGCGAAATCGTCCACCTCGGCCAGCAGGTCGCCGGCCAGTTCGGCGGCCGAGCGCGTCGGTGCCCGCGCCAGGCATTCGACCAGGCGCTCGCTGCCGAACAGTTGCCCGGCAACATCCGCTGCCTCGGTGATGCCATCGGTGTAGAGCAACAGCGTCTGCCCGGGCTGCAGCCGCAGCGTGCGGGCGGGATATCGCGCGGCCTCGTCCAGGCCCAGCGCGGCGCCGTTGTCCAGCTCGAGCAGGCGCACGCCCGCGGCATCACACAGCGCCGGCGGATCGTGCCCGGCGCTGGCCACCACCAGCTCGCCGGTCAGGGTATCGAGCATGCCGCACAGCAGGCTGACGAACATGCAGCTGTCATTGTTGCGGCACAGCTCCACGTTGAGCAGCGCCAGCAGCTGCTGCGGGGTGCGTGCCTTCGGCGCCAGCGCCTTGGCCAGGGTGATCGTGCGCGCCATGAACAACGCCGCCGGAATGCCCTTGTCGGAAACGTCGCCGACCATCACGCAGAAGCGCCGCTCGTTGAGCATGAAGTAGCTGTAAAGATCGCCGCCCACGGCCTGGGCGGGGCGCAGCAACGCGTGCAGTTCGAAGTTCCTGCAGTGCGCGTCGAGGTAGTGTTCGCCCGGCAGCAGCGCGGTCTGGATCTGCTGGGCGATGTCCAGCTCGCTGGCCAGCCGCTGCTGCTCCCGGGCGTTGCGGGTGAGTTCGGCGATGTGCAGCGCCAGCTCGGTGCGCATGCGGTCGAAGGCTTCGGTCAGCCGGCCGACCTCGTCGGGAAAGCGCGCCGGCGGCAGTTCGAATTCGAGCGCGCCTCGGGCCACCTGCTCGGCGCGCGAGGCCAGCATGCCCAGCGGCGCCAGCGTGCGCCGGGTGACCGCCAGGGTCACCAGCGCCAGCGCCAGCAACGCCACCGCCCCCAGTACCAGCACGCGGGAAAAGGCCTGCCGCACGCCGGCATAGATCATCGCCTCGGGCATGGCCAGGCCGAACGTCCAGCGCGTGCCCTCGACCGGCACCAGGTAGATCCATACCGGCTTGCCGCGCGCCAGCGGGTTCTGGGCGATGGCCAGGCGCACGCGCGCGGCCTCGTGCCGGGCCTGCACCTGGCGCACGTCGGCGATGGCGAGCCGGCCGACCATGGCGGGATTGTCGTGCGCCATGTAGACGCCCTTGTCATCCAGCACATACGCATACGCGCCGTCGGGCTTGTGCAGCGCCTGCAGGATGTGGCCGAGCCATTCAAGCGAGACATCGGCGTTGATCAGGCCGATGGGCCGCCCCTCGCGTTCGATGGCGACCGAATAGTTCACCAGCTCGCGCCGGCGCGACTGCGAGCGGAAGTGTTGCTGCCAGCAGCCCTGCGCACACGCCAGCCCGGTGCGGAACCAGTCCCGCTCCCAGTACGGATGGACAACGTCGCGGCGCAGGTCGCGCACGCTGAGCGTGCCGTCGTCCTGGCGACTGACGAATGGCGATGCCGTCGGGTCATCCGGCAAGGGCACGAAGGCGGCGGCCAGCCCGGACAGGTCGGGATTGCGCGCGACGGCATCGCGCAGCAGGGCCTCGATCTCCCCCGGCCCCTGCGCCACCCGGGTCGCCAGGGTCAGCGCCTGGGCCGTGTCGGCCACCCGTGCCAGGCGCTGCTCGATGCGGTTGCCGGCCTCGTTCGCCAGCGCGGTGGCCTCGCCGTGGGCCTGGGTCAGGATCTGCTGGCTCACGCGTTGGAACAGCACGCCGCCGACGATGGCCAGGACCGCCACCGAACCGGCGAGCACCCACAGCGACAGCCGCGAAGCGATGCTCCGAGAAAGCATGACGAGTCCCCTGCAGTCGGTGTCATTCAGCCATGGGCGATGGCATTCGGCAAGCCGCCCACGCACGCCGGGCGCCGTACCACGACCGGCGTGCGGCCTGCCGGCGCCCGCCCCCGGTTCATGGGCCGGCTGGCCCTCGGGCATGGTTAACCGCTACAATGCGCGCACGCAGCACGGGACTGGTTTCCGGCCTGCGTCCAAACCGCGCCCACGGCGCGGTTTCGTCTCTATGGTGGCCCCGTCGGCCCCTCGCGACGCTAGGTCGAAAATCCCGCCAGGGCCGGAAGGCAGCAACGGTATCGATCGACGCGGGCGCCGAGGTCAGCCGGCGGGGTCATCGCCCTTTCAGGGCGATGCGGCGTTGCCCGCTCCGCGGACGGGCTGCTGCGCAGCCAGAACCCTGGCCTGCCAATCCCCGCGCCTTGCGCGCCCCTTGCCAATGGGCTGTTCCAGATCGACCACGGCCGCGCTTGCGCTGCGGGGTCGCTATGGATGTTTCCAGCCCGCGTCACCGTCGGCGTAGCGCTCATGCTTCCAGATCGGCACGCGCGACTTGATCTCGTCGATGACGTAGCGGCAGGCGGCGAAGGCGGCGTCGCGGTGGGCGGCGGTGACACCAACCCAGACCGCCAGGTCGCCGATCGCCAGTTCACCGACGCGGTGCACGCAGCGCACGTCGACGACGTCGAATTTCGCGCGGGCTTCCTCGATCACGCGCGCGCCTTCGGCTTCGGCCAGCGCGGCATAGGCTTCGTAGAACAGGCCGGCCACGGCGCGACCATCATGATGGTCGCGGACCCACCCCTCGAAGCTGGCATAGGCGCCGGCGTGCGCGTGCGACAGCGGCCCACGCAGGCGCGCGATGTCCAACGGGGTGTCCTGCACGCGGAAGGCGGCCATCGTCATCCCCCGGATACCGGCGGGATGAACACCACTTCGCTGCCTTCGCGCAGCGGCTGCGACCAGTCGACGAAGGCACCATCCACCGCAACCCGCAACTGTGCGCGCGGCCAGCGCAGGTCGTGGCGCGCGCTCAGCTCGTCGTACAGGCCGGCCAGGTCGGGCGCGGCGCTGCGCAGCGATTCCTCGCCACGCCCGCTACGCTCGCGCAGGCTGGCGAAATACAGCACCTTCACCCCTATGCTCATGGCGCGCGCCCCACGTCACGCCGGCCACCACGTTTGCCGAGCAGGCGGGTCGGCCCGATCGTCATGCGGTGTGACAGCGCCTTGCACATGTCGTAGATCGTCAGCGCGGCGACGCTGGCGCCGGTCAGCGCCTCCATTTCCACGCCGGTGCGGTGGGTGCTGCGCACCGTGCATTCGACCCGCAGCACCTGTTCGCCGGCCCACTCGACGACGATGCGACAACCATCGATCGGCAGCGGATGGCAGAACGGGATCAACTCATGGGTGCGCTTGACCGCCATCGTGCCGGCAATGACCGCGGTGTCGACGATGCCACCCTTTGCGCTGCGGAGCGCATCGGCGTGCAGCTGCCGGGCCACCTCGAGCGGGAAGCGCACCCGCGATTCGGCCACTGCCGCGCGCGCGGTGACCTGCTTGCCGGAGACGTCGACCATCGCCGGTTGCCCAGCCGCGTCCAGGTGCGTGAGTGCATGCCGCGCGCCTTTCGCCTTGCCCACTCAACCTCCCACCAGGAACATTTCCACGTGCCGGCGACTGCTGCCGACTTCATCGCGCAACTCGCTGTAGCGGTCGGCGCGCGCCGACCAGATCGCCGCCACCTTCGCCGCGATGGCCTCCTCGCCACCGGCCAGCGCCGGCTTCAGGTCGTGCCCGCGCCCGGCGAACAGGCAGGTGTAGAGCTGGCCGTCGGAGGACACCCGCGCGCGATGGCAGTCACCGCAGAACGGCGTGCTCACCGAACTGACGAAGCCGATCTCGCCACCGCCATCGACGAAACCGTAGCGGCTCGCGACCTCGCCTCGATAGTGGGCGTCGAGCGCCTGCAGCGGCCAGCGGGCGTGGATGCGGTCGCGCAGCGCCACCGACGGCACCACGTCGCCGGCGCGCCAGCCATTGCAGGTGCCGACATCCATGTATTCGATGAAGCGCAGCACCTGGCCGCTGCCGCGGAAATGCGCGACCAGCGGCAGCACCTGGTCTTCGTTGATGCCACGCTGGATCACGCAGTTGAGCTTGACCGGCAACCCGGCGGCGGCGGCGGCGGAGATTCCCGCCAGCACGTCCTCGATCCTGCCGCGCCCGCCCGACAGCCGCGAGAACAATGCCGGCTCCAGCGCGTCCAGGCTGACCGTCACGCGCTTCAGGCCGGCCTCGCGCAGCGCCACGGCATGGCGCGCCAGCAGGGCGCCATTGGTGGTCATGGCCAGGTCGTCGATGCCCGGGATCGCCGCCAAGCGCGCGACCAGCGCCGGCAGGCCACGTCGCAGCAGCGGCTCGCCACCGGTCAGGCGCAGCTTGGTGACGCCATTGCGGGCGAAGCCGCGCACCAGCGCCTCGATCTGGTCGAAATCCAGCCGGCTGGCGGCATCCAGGCCATGGTCATCGGCGACGCGGTCGGCCGGCATGCAGTAGCCGCAACGGAAGTTGCAGGCGTCGATCAGCGACAGGCGCAGGTCGCGCAGCGGCCGCTGGCGACGGTCCAGCACCGTCGGTGCCAACGCGTCCAGCGGCAGCATGCGGGCGTTCATGCCGGCTGCCGTCGCTCCGCCTCGGGCTCGGCCAGCACCACGTGCTCGCCCGGCCGCGCGACGCGGTGGCCGCGCGCGCGCAGTGCCTGCGCGTCGGACTCGCTGGCGTAGTGGTAAAGCATCATCCGCTGGCGCAGCGCCACCTCGTACTCCCGCTCCAGGTCATCGACGCCAGTATGCGACGGATTGCCGTGAAGGCCGCAGTCATGTGCGATCAGCTCGTTCCGGTCGGCGTGGCGGGCGAGCATTTCCGGGATCGGGCGGGTATCGCCGGTCCATACCAGCGCGCCCTTCAGGCGCAGCCCATAGGCGGTTTCCGGCCAGTGGTGGCGGACCGGGAAGACTTCCAGGCGCACGCCGTCATGCCAGAAGGCATCGCCCACCGGAACCAGCTGGAACGCATCCCAGAAATTCGCCCCGCCCTCGGCCAGCACGTTCGGGTAATCGGCCACCCGCCGGTGCAGCAACGGCACCACGGTAGCCGGCACGTACAGGCGTGTGCGGCCGCGGCGGTCGGAGAAATAGTTGTCGACGAACAGCCGCTCGAAGCCGCCGACGTGGTCCAGGTGGACGTGGGTGACGAACAGCGCCTCGGGCATCCGCCCGTAGTGCGCCTGGTAGGCGGTCAGGCCTTCGCCGCCGCAGTCGATCGTCAACCACGGTTGGCCGTCGCGCTCGATGGTGGCCATCGGCGACCCCAGTGCGACCGCCGAGGCGTTGCCCACCCCCTGGAACTGCAAGGCCCAGCCCATTTCAGTACCCCCGGTTCCAGGCCAGGTCGTAGGCGCGGCGCAGGCGCGCGAAATCCTTGTCCACTTCCTCGCGGCTGCGTTCGCCGCGCAGCTTGACCAGCGAGCGCTGCAGCCGCGCCAGGTTGCGCTCGCGCCAGCCGGTCGCCGGGATGCGCAGCACGCCGCGGTCGAAGTCGATCAGCCAGCCATGGCCGTTGCCGTCGAACAGGATGTTGTGGGCATTGAGGTCGGCATGGTCCAGGCCGGCCCGGTGGAAGCGGGCGATCAGCCGGCCGGCCTCTTCCCAGGGTGCGCCACGTTCGGCGACCAGGGCGCGCTCGGCCAGCGAGCGCACGCCTTCCAGCCGCTCCATCAGGATCGCCGCGCGATAGCGCAGGCCCTCGCGCAGGTAGCAGGCCGCCAACGGACGCGGCACCGGCAGCTTGCGGGCGATCAGCGCGCGCATCAGGCGGAACTCGGCGAAACTGCGGGTGCGGTTCGCCCCCTGCCACAGGTAGCTCTCGCGACTGAGCCGGGCTGCCATGCCGCCGCGCAGGTACTGCCGCAGCACGCAGTGGCCGAACGGCGCGTCGACGAACCAGGCCCCGCCGCGCCCGCCCTCGCCGACCGGGCGCGCCTTCTCGCCCCAGCGCGCAGGCGAAAACAGCGCCGCGTCGGCTTGCCGCAGCCGTTGGCGGTCGAACAGAATGGCGCCGTAACCGCGGCCCTCGCGGTACGGCGTCAGCGCTTCAGTGGCGTCGAAGGCAACCATTCCATCGAGTCTAACAACACCATGGCGCCAACGTCCCCTACCCTGTGTCTGCTGCGCCTGTCGGCGCTGGGCGACGTCACCCATGTCGTCCCGCTGGTACGCACGCTGCAGCGCGCCTGGCCCGGCGCGGACCTGCACTGGGTGATCGACGCGGGTGGCCGCAAGCTGCTCGATGGCCTGGAAGGGGTCGCCTTCCACGTTTACGACAAACGCAGCGGCCTGGCCGGCATGCGCGCGCTCGGCCGCGACCTGTCCGCGCACGGGCGCTTCGATGCCCTGCTGCAGATGCAGGTGGCCTTCCGCGCCAACGTGCTGTCGGCCTTCATCGGTGCCCGGCGCCGGATCGGCTACGACCGCAGCCGCTCCAAGGACCTGCACGGCCTGTTCGTCAACGAGCGGATCCCCGATCGCCCCGGGATCCACGTGCTCGATGCCATCGGCAGCTTCTGCGAGCCGCTGGGCCTGCGCCAGGAAGAGGTCCGCTGGGACCTGCCCGTGCCGCCGGAAGCCTGGGAATGGGCGGCCGCGCAATGGCCCGAAGATGGCCGGCCGGTCCTGATGATCTCGCCGTGCTCAAGCCACGTGCGCCGCAACTGGTACCCGGACCGGCATGCCGCGCTGGCCAACCACGCCGCGCGCCAGGGCTGGCGCATCGTCCTGTGTGGTGGCCGCAGCACGCTCGAGCGCGAGACCGCCGACGCCATCCAGGCCGGCCTGGACACCCCGGCGCTCGACCTGGTCGGAAAGGACACGCTCAAGCAGCTGCCGGCCCTGCTGGCCCGGGCCGACCTGCTGGTCACGCCCGACTCCGGCCCGATGCACATCGGCAATGCCATGGGCACGAAGGTGCTCGGCCTGCACGCGGCGAGCAACCCGCACCGCAGCGGCCCCTATTCGGACCGCCGCTACTGCGTGGACCGCTACGACGATGCGGCGCGCAGGTACCTCGGCAAGCCGGCCAGCGCGCTACGCTGGGGCACCAAGATCGAGTTCGACGACGTGATGTCGCTGGTGACGGTCGAAGACGCCATCGCCGCGTTCGAGCGCTACCGCGCCGACCACGGCCGCTGAGCGCGCCTCCGTAGTCGCCCCCCCCCAAGAACCCAACCTGGAGGAAAGCCCCCTTTGTTAAGGGGGCGCGGCAAAGCCGCGGGGATAGGCAGGCCGGGGGTCTGGCTGCACAGCAGCCCGCCCGCGCAGCGGGCAGCGCCGCGTCTTACTTCGCCTTGTAGTCCTCGTAGGACTTCTCTTCCACGTAGCTGGAGCCCAGCGCCAGGTTGATGTCCTTCTTGATCCGCGCGCGTTCGTCGTTCTCGAAGTACACGCTGCGGGCCAGGCGGATGAACTCCTCGTCGAACGCCTGGGCCTTCTCCTTCAGGCGGATGTCGTCCTCGATCACCCACAGCCGCTCGTTGACCGCCTTGAGGTCCGCGCGCAGGCGGGCGATGTCGCCACCAGCAGCCGGGTGCGCCATCCAGGTCTTCTCCAGCGCGGCCAGTTCGTTGCGCACGTTGGCCAGCTTGGCCTCGTCGCTCATGCGCTCGGACTTGATCTGCAGGATGGCGATCTTGTCGAGCAGTTCGCCGAAGGAGACGGGCACGAGGATTTCGGACATGGCGGCTACCGGATTGAGCGGGAAAGGAACGCAGTCTAGCGCCCCCGCGGTGGACGGCATGGCTGCGGGCAAAACAAAGCCCCCTTGCGGGGGCTCTGTCGAAACTGGCGGGAAGGGGGGGATTCGAACCCCCGAGGCGCTATAAACGCCTGCCTGATTTCGAGTCAGGTACATTCAACCGCTCTGCCACCTTCCCGGGTGGTCCCCGGCTTCCCGGGGCCGTGCATGATACGGGGCATTGCGCGCGCGGACAAGGTATCGGGCCGATTTGGTTGAGATTGCCCCGGCCACCCGATGTGCCGCCACCCGCGCGTGCCCGCCGGGCGCGGTTGCCGGATGTCCTCCCGATCGCGATGATGGCGTTCAATCTCGCAGTGACGATCCGCACCACCGCACCCATGCTCGAATTCGGACACCTGACCCACGTCGGTCTGCGCCGCGAACTGAACGAAGACACCTACTACGGCGACAGCGAGCTGGGGCTCTGGCTGGTCGCCGATGGCATGGGTGGCCACGCCTGTGGCGAACTGGCCAGCGCGCTGGCACGCGAGACCATCGTGCGCGAGGTGCGTTCAGGCACGCCGCTGGCGCAGGCGATCCGCGTCGCCGACGAGGAGATCATCCGCACCTCGCGCCGGCGCAACGACACCCTGCCGATGGGCACCACCGTGGTCGCCGCGCGGGTCACCGGCAACCGTTTCGAGGTCGCCTGGGTCGGCGACAGTCGCGCCTACCTGTGGCGCGAGGGTCGGCTGGCCCAGCTGAGCCAGGACCATAGCTATGTCCAGGAACTGGTCGCCCAAGGCAGCCTGACCTCGGAGCAGGCCCGCGCGCATCCACACCGCAACGTGGTGACCCAGGCCCTGGGGGTGACCGATCCGGCCCACCTGAACGTGGCGACCATGACCGGCGAACTGCGCCCCGGCATGCAGCTGCTGCTGTGCAGCGACGGCCTGACCGAGGAAGTGGATGACGCCGGCATCGCCGACACCCTCGCCTACCAGGACTGCAGCGCGCAGGAATGCGTCGACTCGCTGGTCGCCGCGGCGCTGGACGGCGGCGGCTCGGACAACATCACCGCGATCCTGGTCCGCTGCCACTGAAGCATGGCGATGTGCCGGCTCAGCCGGCGACCGGCGCCTCGATTTCTTCCGGCGCATCCCACAGCGCGCGCCCGGCCTTCTTGCGCAGCTTCGCCAGCCGCGCCTCATGTGCCTCCAGCTCCGAAGCGGTCGCCACCACCCGCGGTCGGGGCAGCAGCACGGCGGCACTGAATTCGACCACCCCGGCGGCACCGCCGGCCTCGCCCTCGGCCGGGCCGAAGCCGATCTCCTCCTGGCCGGAGGTCAGCGCGATGTAGACCTCGCCGAGGATCTGCGCGTCGAGCAGCGCGCCGTGCAGCTGGCGGTGCGAGTTGTCCACGCCCAGGCGCTTGCACAGCGCGTCCAGCGAATTGCGCTGGCCCGGATAACGCTCGCGCGCCATCGCCAGGGTATCGACCACCGTGCAGCGGTCGGTGATGCGCCCGTAATGCGCGCCCAGCCGCGACAGTTCGGAATCGAGGAAGCCCAGGTCGAACGCGGCGTTGTGGATGATCAGTTCGGCGCCGTCGATATAGGCCAGGAACTCGTCCACGACCTCCTCGAACGGCGGCTTGTCGGCCAGGAACTCCAGGGTCAGCCCGGTGACTTCCTGGGCGCCGGGCTCGAAGTCGCAGTCCGGCTTGAGGTAGCGGTGGAAATCGTTGCCGCTGGGGCGCCGCTCGAGCAGCTCCACCGCACCGACTTCGACGATGCGGTTGCCCTTGCGCCATTCCAGGCCGGTGGTTTCGGTATCGAGGATGATCTGGCGCATGTGGTTCTCAGGCAGTCGGGGTGGCGTGGCGCTGGGCCACGGCCTGCTGGCGGGCGAGCTGGTCGACGCGCTCGTTGTCCGGGTCGCCGTTGTGGCCCTTCACCCAGCGCCAGTCGATCGTATGCCGGGCAGTCGCCTGGTGCAGGCGCTCCCACAGGTCGCGGTTCTTGACCGGATCGCCGCCGGCGGTCTTCCACTGCCGGCGCAGCCAGCCCGACATCCACTCGGTGATGCCCTGGCGCACGTACTGCGAATCGGTATGCAGGACGATCGCGCATGGCTCGGTCAGCGCTTCCAGCGCCATGATCGCGGCCATGAGTTCCATGCGGTTGTTGGTGGTGACCGGCTCGCCGCCGGACAGCGGTTTCTCGCGGCCGTTGTAGCGCAGCAGGGCCGCCCAGCCGCCCGGGCCGGGATTGCCGAGGCAGGAGCCGTCGGTGTGGATTTCAATGGACTTCATGTATTCCCGGATGTTGAGCGTATCTAGATGGTAGCGACCGGACGACGACGCCAGGCCGGCTTCGGGCCCACCGGCGCCACCACGCGCTTTTCCGCCTCGGTGACACAGACCGCGCGCCAGGGCGCCGGACCGGCGACTTCGGTGCGCCCGTCGGCCTCGGCGCGCCAGACCGGCCCCAGGTAACCCGACTGGCCCAGGCAGCGCAGCCCCGCGGCCTGCACCAGCGCGCGCCAGCGCAGTGGCTGCAGCGGACGCAGGCCATGGCGCCGCCAACGCAGGCGATAAGGACTGAACGGATTCAGTGCATACAGCCAGAGCCGGCCACCGGGCATCAGGATCCGCTCGCACTCCGCCAGCAGTGCTTCGGCGCCCTCGGTCGGCACATGCTGCAGGACGATCGACTGCACGCTCTCGGCCACCAGCGGCCAGGGCAGGCGGCAGGCGAGGTCACCGTCGAAGCGACCGCCACCGGCAGGGTTGAGCTGGATGCCACGGGCCGGCAGGTCGGGCTGGTCCGGGGTCGGCGGGCCGACCCACAGCCATGGCTGGGCCGGCCGCCCGCGCACGCCGTTCAGGATACCGGTGTACTCGGACGCCAACAGGGCCTGTCCCGCCCGCGTATCAAACCAGGATGAGACGCCGGCTTGACGGGGGATCGGGGCGAAAGGCATGGTCCAATTCTATGCGACTGAGCGCCCTGCCCGCATTCGAGGACAATTACATCTGGGTGCTGGTCGCCGAGGATGGCCGCGCGATCGTGGTCGATCCCGGGCAGGCAGACCCTGTCCTGGCCGCCTCCGCGGCCGAAGGTTGGACGCCCGAGGCGATCCTGCTCACCCACCACCACAACGACCATATCGGCGGCGTGGCGGCCCTGCGCGAGCACTGGCCGGCGCTGCAGGTGCTGGCGCCGGAGGAATCGCGCATCCCGTCGGCGACGCGTCGGGTGGCCGACGGCGAACGCTTCGAGGTCGCCGGAAACGCCTTCGAGGTCCTCGCCGTGCCGGGCCATACGCTCAGCCACGTGGCCTATGTCGGCGCCGGCTGCGTTTTTCCAGGTGACACCTTGTTCAGCCTGGGCTGTGGCCGGATGTTCGAAGGTACGCCCTCCCAGATGCTGGGTTCGTTGCGCCGCCTGGCCTCCCTGCCCGGAGACCCCCTGGTCTGCTGCGGCCACGAATACACCCTCGCCAACGCAGCGTTCGCGCTGCGCGTCGACCCCGCCAACGCTGCCCTGCAGCGCCGCCAACAGGAGGCCCTGGCCATGCGCGAAGCCGCGCGTCCCACCCTGCCAACGTCGCTGAGCACCGAGCTCGCCACCAATCCGTTCCTGCGCACCGGCCGGGCGGCTGTCCGCCTGGCGGTCCAGGCCCACTGGGGCCAGGCGCCCGCCGATGAGGTCGAGGTATTCGCCGGCCTGCGGCGCTGGAAGGACGAGTTCCGCGCATGAAGCGCGTGTTGCTGGCCGGGCTGATCGCCGCGGCGCTGTTACCCCTGGGCAGTCGCGCCACCGAAACGGCCACCGCGACCCCGTCAACGCCCGAGCTGCCGCCGGCCGCGCCGGCGATCCTGCCGGCGCCCATGGGTGCCCTGGACGCCAGCGCGCCGACCGCCGCCGAAGCCGACCCGACCGTGCGCAACGGCCGCGAGATCTTCGGCAATTTCCTCGCCGGCCGGGCCGACAGCGGCTGCGACACCGAGCAGAGCAGCAACCGCTGGGAGCAGCACTTCTCCCACGCCGCCGAGCGCATGGCCAACCAGGAGGATGATGTCCTGCCGCTGTTCGGCTACGTGGTCGACGAGCTGCGCGAAGCCGGCCTGCCGACCGAATTCGCGCTGATCCCGTTCATCGAGAGCGGCTACCACCCGAGCGCCCGCAACGGCGGTGGCCCGGCAGGCCTGTGGCAGTTCGTCGCCACCACCGCGCGCAACCACCAGGTGCCGGTCGGCAAGGCCTACGACGGCCGGCTGTCGGCGGTGGACTCCACGGCCGCGGCGGTGCGTTACCTCAAGACCCTGTACGGCATGTTCGGGGGCGACTGGCGCCTGACCACGATGGCCTACAACGCCGGCGAGTACCGCGTGCTGCAGTCACTGCGCCGGGCCGGCATGAATGCACAGAATGCCCGCCCGGAGGCCCTGCCCGGGCTGTCGCCGGTGACCTACGCCTATGTCGAGAAGCTGCATGCGCTGGCCTGCGTGCTCGACAAGGCCCAGGCCCGCGACGGCCTGCTCGTCGCGCTCGACCGCCCGGTGCCGGTGCTGACCGAGCACGTGCTGCCGGCAGGCGCTTCGCTGGCCCAATGGGCGCAGCGACGCGAGCTCGAGCCGGCCATGGTCGGCCGTCTCAACCCGGCGCTGGCCAAGGCCAGCGGCACGCAGCGCCAGCTGCTGGCCCCCGCGCTCGATGCCGACGTCGCCGCCAGCGCCGCCGCCGACCCGCTGCCGACGCTCGTGGCGGCGACCATCGCCGAACCCGACGACGCCACCGCCGCGGTCGCCACGCCGCGCGGCAAGGGCAAGGCCACCGGCAAGCGCACCGCCAGCGCCCGCACGCATACGGTGCGCAGCGGCGAATCGGCCTGGACCATCGCCAAGCGCTACGGCATTCCGGTCAACACCCTGCTGACCCGCAATGGCTTGAAGAAGGGCGCCATCCTCAAGCCGGGCATGGTCCTGGCCTTCGACGCCAAGCCCTGATCGCGGGCGGGCGCCGTGCCCGCCCAGCCCATGCGGATACGCCGGCAACCGTACGGAAATCCGGCTGTTCGTGGCACACTACGGCGATCAGTCAACACTGCGAGAACGAAATGGGTTTCCTGCAAGGCAAACGCGCCCTCATCACCGGCATCGCCAGCGAACGCTCCATTGCCAGCGGCATTGCCGAAGCGATGCACCGCGAAGGCGCGGAGCTGGCCTTCACCTACCAGAATGAAAAGCTGAAGTCGCGCGTGCAGAAGGCGGCCGAGCAGTTCGGCAGCGACATCGTGCTGCCGCTCGACGTCGCCGATGATGCGCAGATCCAGGCCTGCTTCGACGAACTGGGCAAGCGCTGGGACCGACTGGACGTGCTCGTCCACGCCATCGCCTTCGCCCCGCGCGAAGCACTGGCCGGCGGGTTCCTCGACGGCCTGGACCGCGAAGGCTTCCGCATCGCCCAGGACATCTCGGCCTACTCGCTGGCCGCGCTGACCAAGGCCGCGCGCCCGCTGATGACCGGCCACCCGAGCTCGGTGCTTACCCTGAGCTACCTGGGCGCCGAACGCGCGCTGCCGAACTACAACGTGATGGGCGTGGCCAAGGCCAGCCTGGAAGCAACCGTGCGCTACCTGGCCCTGAACCTGGGCGCCGAGGGCATCCGCGTCAACGCCATCTCGGCCGGCCCGATCAAGACCCTGGCCGCCTCGGGCATCGGCAGCTTCCGCAAGATCCTCGGCCACGTGGAGCAGTACGCCCCGTTGCGCCGTACGGTGACGATCGAGGACGTCGGCAACGTCGGCGCATTCCTCTGCTCGGACCTGGCCGCGGGCGTCACCGGCGAAGTCACCTACGTCGACGCCGGCTACAACATCCTCGGCATGACCGGCCTGGACGACGTGGGCTGAGCCCGACGTCCCGGCGACAAAAAAGCCCGGCCTAGGCCGGGCTTTTTTTTACCTTGCGGGCGTGGTGAACATTCACCTCGCCCGCGCCGCCCCGGCCAACGCCGGGACGGTCGGCAGCCGCCTTACAGCTGCGACTCGCGGATCGTGACCTTGAACTGCTTGCGCAGGGCATCGATCCAGGCGCGCTGCGCGGCTTCGCCCTGCATGCCGGCCAGCTGCGACTGCAGGCTCTCGGCCTGGCCGGGCTGCAGCTGCGACAGGTCGCCCGGGGTCACCTTGTCGACCACGAATACCGCATAGCGGCCGGTGCCCAGTTCGACGCTGCCCACCGACGGCTTGCCTTCGGCCGGCACCGGCGCGGCGAAGAAGCTGCGGTTGGCGGCCATGCTCGGCATCGCCATGCCACGCTGCAGGGTCGGCAGCGGGCTGACCTGCAGTTGCGCGGTCGGCGCGATCGCCTCCAGCGTCTCGCCCTTGCGCAGGCGCGCGACCAGTGCCTCGGCCTGCTTGGCCGCGGCCTGGTTGGTGCGGTCGGCGCGGATGGCGGCGATCACGCGGTCGCGCACCTTGTCCAGCGGCAGGGTCTGCTCGGCGCTGTGCTGGGTGACGCGCACCAGCACGTTGTGGTTCGGCGCCAGTTCGATCGGGTCGCTGACCGTGCCGTCCTGGATGGCGGCATCGGAGAACACCACGCGCTGCACCGCCGGGTTGGCGGCGATGCCGCTGGCATCGGCGCGCGAGAACGGACCCAGGGTCTGCACCGGCAGCCCCATTTCCTTCGCCGCGCCGGCCAGTTCGGTCGGGTTCTTCATCACCAGGTCGACCAACCTGCCGCTCTGGTCGGCGAATGCCTTGTCGGCGTCACCCTTGAGCTGCTCGGCGGCCAGCTGGTCGCGCACTTCCTCGAACGACTTGCCGTCGCCGCCCTTGGTCTCGCGGACCAGGATGACGTGGTAGCCGAACTCGGTTTTGACCGGGCCGACGATCTCGCCGGCCTTGGCGGCGAACAGCGCGTCCTCGAACGGCTTGACCATCACGCCCTTCTCGACCCAGCCCAGGTCGCCACCGCTGTCCTTGGAACCCGGATCATCGGAATTGGCCTTGGCCAGCGCGGCGAAATCCGCGCCCGGCTTGCGGGCTTCGGCGGCCAGGCTGGCGGCCTTCGCCTCGGCGGCCTTCTGCGCGGCCGGGTCGGCACCGGCCGCGATCAGGATGTGCGATGCCAGGCGCTGGTCGGCGTTGACGAAACGCGCCTTCTCTTCTTCATAGCGCTTGCGCAGCGCGGCCTCGTCGACCGGCTGGGCGGCCGGCAGGTTGGCGCCATTGAGCTCCACGAACTCGATCGACACCATTTCCGGCTGGCGGAAATCGCCCGGATGGGCCTTGTACCAGGCATCGATCTGCGCGTCGCTCACCGGCGCGGTATCGAGCTCCTGCTGCGGCAGCACGCCCAGGGTGACGTTACGGGTCTCGCCCATCAGGCGGATCGCACGCTCGAACTCGTTCTTGCCGGCAAACGCCGAAGTGGCGATCGCCGAGGGAATCAAGGACTGCTGCAGGCTGTCGCGCACCAGCTGCTCGAACTGCGCCGGCGTACGCGGCGGCAGGCCGCGGGCCAGCGCCTCGCGATACAGCGTCGGGTCGAACTTGCCGTTGTTCTGGAAGCCCGGGATGCTCGCGATGGTGTTGCGTACGGCTTCGTCGCTGACGACGACGCCGGCACGCTCGGAGGCCAGGCGGACGACTTCCTCGTTGATCAGCTGGTCGAGCGCCTGCAGCTTGTTTTCGGTGGACTCGAATCGCTGGGCATCGAAGTTCTCGCCCTGCTGCTGCCGCTGCTGCATGCGCACCTGCTCGAAGCGCTCGCGGAACTGGCCGGTGCTGATCTCGCGGTGCTGCCACAGCATCGATACCGGCCACCACGACGGCGCCGAGGTCCAGTACTTCGGCGGCGCCTGCACGCGAGCGACGTCGTTGGCGCCCATGCCACCGAGGTAGCTGCTATCGATGACGAACAGGAACGGGATCATCAGCAGGCCCATGATCAGGGTGACGATCCAGCCGGAAGTCTTGTCGCGGAGTTTCTGCAGCATCGGGCAATCAGGGCCAAAGGGCGAAGCCGGTCAGTGTACCCGCTTCCCGGCCCGGCTCCCAAGCGCCTCGAGGCCTGGCCGGCCGCCGGTCCATCCCGCCCGTCGATCCCGGGCGCCGGCTCTCGCCGGGCAAAAAAAAGCCCCCTGCTTTCGCAGGGGGCTCGGATGAATGGCGGAGCGGACGGGACTCGAACCCGCGACCTCCGGCGTGACAGGCCAGCATTCTAACCAGCTGAACTACCGCTCCGCGTTTTTCAAACCGTGTGCCCTCTCCGGCAACAAGCCGGAGAAAGCAAAGCCCCCGAATTCTCAGGGGCTTTGATGTAACTGGCGGAGCGGACGGGACTCGAACCCGCGACCTCCGGCGTGACAGGCCAGCATTCTAACCAGCTGAACTACCGCTCCGCACATCAAAACTTCTGCAGTGGTGCTTTGGTGGGTGCTGAGGGTTTCGAACCCCCGACCCTCTCCTTGTAAGGGAGACGCTCTACCGCTGAGCTAAGCACCCCAGCGAGTCGATTAGTTTACGGCATCCTTCAGCGCTTTACCAGCCTTGAAGGAAGGATTTTTCGAAGCAGCGATCTTGATGGTGTCGCCGGTCTTCGGGTTGCGGCCGGTGCGCTCGGCGCGCGCGCGGACCTGGAACGTACCGAAGCCGACCAGGGTCACGGAGTCGCCCTTCTTCAGGGCCTTGGTGATTTCGCTGACCACCGCGTCGACGGCGCGACCGGCCTCAGCCTTGGAGATGTCAGCAGCAGCGGCAACGCCATCGATCAATTCGGTTTTATTCATTACTTGGAACTCCTTTTGCGGTCTCACCGCGGAATCGAAAATCGCAGCCACCGGTGGTGGCCGCGACCACATTTCGTATCGCAAAGCCCACCCGAAGGGGCTGCGCGAGTCGTGCTTTTATACCAGCGAGCCCCTACCCACGCAACCAAAAACCCAATAACGACGCGGGTTTTCAGCCATTTCCGAGTTTTCTCCGCGATTGCTCAGTGCTTGACCCGGGCGTTGCCGGAAGGCTTGGACTTGCCGCGGACGGTGGCCACCCGACCCCCCTCCTTGCCCCGGCCCTTGGCCCTGGCCTGCGGCCGCAGCGGCGTTTCCAACGCCAGGTCCAGCACCTCATCGATCCACTTCACCGGAATGATCTCCAGGTCGCGGGTGACATTGGTCGGGATATCCGCAAGGTCCTTGCGATTCTCCTCGGGGATCAGCACGGTGCGGATGCCGCCGCGCAACGCCGCCAGCAGTTTCTCCTTCAGGCCACCAATCGCCGAGACACGGCCACGCAGGGTGATCTCGCCGGTCATGGCGACATCGGCGCGCACCGGCACCTTGGTCAGCATCGACACCAGCGATGTCACCATCGCCGCACCGGCGCTGGGGCCATCCTTCGGCGTGGCGCCATCGGGCACGTGCAGGTGGACGTCATGCTTGGCCAGGAAATCGGCATCGATGCCGAGCGCCTCGGCGCGCGCGCGCACCACCGACAGCGCCGCCGACGCCGATTCCTTCATGACGTTGCCGAGCTGGCCGGTCAGGATCAGCTGGCCCTTGCCCGGCACCAGCGTCGATTCGATCTGCAGCAGGTCGCCGCCGACCTCGGTCCAGGCCAGGCCGGTGACCAGGCCGATCTCGTTGGCTTCCTCGGCACGGCCGAAATCGAAGCGGCGCACGCCCAGATACTTGTCGAGGTTCTTCGACGACACCACCACCAGCGCCTTGGCCTTGCGCGCGGTCTTCTTCGCGGCCTTCTTCGCCACCGGCTGCGGGCCGGCAAGCGCGATTTCCTTCACCACCTTGCGGCAGATCTTGGCGATCTCGCGCTCGAGGTTGCGCACGCCCGATTCGCGCGTGTAATAGCGCACGATGTCGCGGATCGCGTCTTCCTCGATCGCCAGTTCCTCGGCTGCCAGGCCGTTGGCCTTGATCTGCTTGGGCACCAGGTAGCGCATGGCGATGTTGAGCTTCTCATCCTCGGTATAGCCGGGGATGCGGATGACTTCCATGCGGTCCAGCAGCGGGCCGGGGATGTTGAGCGAATTGGAGGTCGCCACGAACATCACTTCGGACAGGTCCAGGTCCACTTCCAGGTAGTGGTCGTTGAAGGCGTTGTTCTGCTCGGGATCGAGCACTTCCAGCAGCGCCGACGAGGGATCGCCGCGGAAGTCCATCGACATCTTGTCGATCTCGTCGAGCACGAACAGCGGGTTCTTGCTTCCGACCTTGTTGAGGTTCTGCACGATGCGGCCCGGCATCGAACCGACATAGGTACGGCGATGGCCACGGATCTCGGCCTCGTCGCGCACGCCACCCAGGCTCATGCGCACGAACTTGCGGTTGGTCGCCTTGGCGATCGACTGGCCAAGCGAGGTCTTGCCCACGCCGGGCGGACCGACCAGGCACAGGATCGGGCCCTTCATCTGCTTCACCCGCGACTGCACCGCCAGGTATTCGAGGATGCGGTCCTTGACCTTCTCCAGGCCGTAGTGATCGGCATCGAGCGTGTCCTGGGCGACCTTGAGGTCCTTGCGCACCTTGGTGCGCTTCTTCCACGGCACGCCGAGCAGCCAGTCCAGGTAATTGCGCACCACGGCCGCTTCGGCCGACATCGGCGACATCTGCTTGAGCTTGTTGAGTTCGGACTTGGCCTTGGCCTCGACCGCCTTCGGCATGCCTGCCTCGGCGACCTTGCGGGCAAGCTCTTCCAGCTCGCCGGGCGCGTCATCGAGGTCGCCCAGCTCCTTCTGGATCGCCTTCATCTGCTCGTTGAGGTAGTACTCGCGCTGGCTCTTCTCCATCTGCGACTTGACCCGGCCGCGGATGCGCTTCTCCAGCTGCTGCACGTCGATCTCGCCATCGACCAGGCCGACCAGCATCTCCAGCCGCTCGCCGATCTCGCTGGTCTCCAGCAGGCGCTGCTTGTCGGACAGGCGCACGCCGATGTGCGCGGCGATGGTGTCGGCCAGGCGTCCGGGCTCCTCGATGCCGCTGAGCGTCTGCAGCAGCTCCGGCGGCAGCTTGCGGTTGGTCTTCACGTACTGCTCGAACAGCGACATCAGCGAGCGCGCGATCGCCTCGATCTCGCGCTCCTCGCGACCCTCGCTGGATTCGACTTCCACGCCACGGCCGTGCAACGCGCCGTCGCGCTCGCCGACCTTGTCGACGGTGACGCGCGAGAGGCCTTCGACCAGCACCTTGATGGTGCCGTCGGGCAGTTTCAGCAGCTGCAGGACCTGCGCCAGGGTGCCGACCGGATACAGGTCGGCGGCGGCCGGATCGTCGGTTTCGGCGGATTTCTGCGCGACCAGCAGGATGCGCTTGTCGGCCTCCATCGCCTGTTCCAGCGCGCGCATGGACTTGTCGCGGCCGACGAACAGGGGGATGACCATGTGCGGAAAGACCACCACGTCGCGCAGCGGCAGGACGGGCAGTTCAAGGACTTCGGAGGGCGTCTGGGCCATTGGGGGCTCCACGGGGAAAGCGGGTTTCGGGAGGCATGAAATGCCAATGGCCCCGTTATGGGGCCATTGGCGGAGGCTTGCAAGTGGATTCCGAAATCCCCTTGCCAATCAATCAATTGGCGGGGACTGGCCAGGCGTTCAGTCGCCCGAGGCGGCCTTGGCCGGCGCTGGCGGCGTCTGGTAGATCAGGTACGGCTCGGACTTGTGCTCGATGACCGATTCGTCGACCACGACCTTGCTGACGTTCTCCTGCGAGGGCAGCTCGTACATGGTGTCCAGCAGGACCGACTCGACGATCGTGCGCAGGCCGCGGGCGCCGGTCTTGCGCTTGAGCGCCTTCTTGGCGATCGCCGACAGCGCGTCCGCGCGGAACTCCAGTTCCACGCCTTCCATCTCGAACAGCTTCTTGAACTGCTTGGTGATGGCGTTCTTGGGCTCGGTCAGGATCTTGATCAGCGCCGGCTCGTCCAGCTCCTCCAGGGTCGCCACCACCGGCAGGCGGCCGACGAACTCGGGGATCAGGCCGAACTTGATCAGGTCCTCGGGCTCCACCTCGGCCAGGATCTTGCCGACTTCCTGCTTGCGCTCGGAGCTCTTGACCTTGGCGCCGAAGCCAATGCCGCCGGCGTCGTTGGAACGCTGCTGGATCACCTTGTCCAGGCCGGCGAACGCGCCGCCACAGATGAACAGGATGTTCTTGGTGTCCACCTGCAGGAATTCCTGCTGCGGGTGCTTGCGCCCCCCCTGCGGCGGCACGCTGGCCACGGTGCCTTCGATCAGCTTCAGCAGCGCCTGCTGCACGCCTTCGCCGGACACGTCGCGGGTGATCGACGGGTTCTCGCTCTTGCGCGAGATCTTGTCGATCTCATCGATGTAGACGATGCCCTGCTGCGCCTTCTCGACGTCGTAATCGCACTTCTGCAGCAGCTTCTGGATGATGTTTTCCACGTCCTCGCCGACGTAGCCGGCTTCGGTCAGCGTGGTCGCATCGGCGATGGTGAACGGCACGTTGAGCAGTCGCGCCAGCGTCTCGGCCAGCAGCGTCTTGCCCGAGCCGGTCGGACCGACCAGCAGGATGTTCGACTTCGCCAGTTCGACGTCGTCGTTCTTCTGCCGGCTCTCGATGCGCTTGTAGTGGTTGTACACGGCCACGGCCAGGGTGCGCTTGGCCCGGTTCTGGCCAATCACGTACTGGTCTAGGACCTCGAGGATCTCGCGGGGCTTGGGCAGGCTGGAACGGGCCGACTGCGCCTTCTCCTCGAGTTCCTCGCGGATGATGTCGTTGCACAGCTCCACGCACTCGTCGCAGATGAACACGCTCGGGCCCGCGATCAGCTTGCGGACCTCATGCTGGCTCTTGCCGCAGAACGAGCAGTAGAGAATCTTGGTGCTGTCGCCGGAACCGGCACGACCCTGGCGGTCTTCGCTCATGCTTCTGTTACCCAGTTGCCCCACCCGGTGAACGGGGGTTCGATTCGAGAATAGCACAGGGCCGGGGGGACGAAAGTCCGACCCCGACCCCGCAGGTTTTGCCTTGGTTTTCCCTGCCGAGGCCGGTCAAAACAGGCGGTCAGGCCGGCTGGATCGACTCGTCCGGGCGACGCTCCAGGACCTGGTCGACCAGGCCATAAGCCTGGGCATCGACCGCGCTCTTGAAGTTGTCGCGCTCGGTGTCGCGGGCGATGGTCTCCAGCGACTGGCCGGTGTGCTTGGCGAGCACCTCGTTCAGGCGCGAACGCAGGGTCAGGATCTCACGGGCATGGATATCGATGTCCGTGGCCTGGCCCTGGAAACCGCCCAGCGGCTGGTGGATCATCACCCGCGAATTCGGCAGCGCATAACGCTTGCCGGCCGCGCCGGCCGCCAGCAGCAGCGCGCCCATCGAGGCCGCCTGGCCGACGCAGATGGTGCTCACGTCCGGCTTGATGTACTGCATGGTGTCGTAGATCGCCATGCCGGCGGTGACCACGCCACCGGGCGAGTTGATGTAGATGCTGATGTCCTTTTCCGGATTTTCCGCTTCCAGGAACAGCAGCTGGGCGATGACCACGTTGGCGACATGATCATCGATCGGGCCGACCAGGAAGATCAGCCGTTCCTTCAACAGACGCGAGTAGATGTCGTACGCGCGCTCGCCGCGGCTGGTCTGCTCGACCACCATCGGCACCAGGTTCAGGGCTTTGGTCTCAATGCTCATCGGTCTTCCTGTTGTGGCACCGACCTGCGCCGGTACCCGGGTCAATTGCGGATCGCGTCCTGGAACGACAGGGCCTGTTCGGTGTGCTGGGCGCGCTCGGCGATCCAGTCGATCACCTGCTCTTCCATCACCCGGCTCTGCAGTCCACCCATGAGCTGGGGGTCGTTGCGGTACATCTCAATGACCTGCTCGGGCTCTTCGTAGGTCGAGGCGATCAGGCGCAGGGTCTCGTTCACGCGCTTGGGGTCCAGGCGCAGCTGGTTGGCGCGGGCGACCTCGCCGACCAGCAGGCCGACCAGCACGCGCTTGGCAGCGGCGTCCATGAAGCCCTGGTGGGCGTCGGCCGGCGGCTGGCCCGGGTCGCGGCCGGCGCGGCGCATCTGCTCGACCTGCTGCATCAGCATGCCGCGCGCCTCGTTCTCGACCGCGCGCGGCGGCAGCTCGACGTGCGCGTAGGCGGCGATCAGCTGCTCGCCGACCTCGCGACGCAGGCGGTTCATCAGGGCGCCCTTGAGCTCGCGCTGCAGGTTGGAGCGGATGTCGGCGCGGAACTGCTCCACCTCGCCGTTCTTCACGCCGAAGCTCTTGATGAATTCCTTGTTCACTTCCGGCAGCACCGGCTCGGAGACCTCGACCGCCTTCAGGTGCACCTGGACGCTCTTGCCTGCCAGCTGCGGCACGCGCCAGTCGGCCGGGAATTCGACCGTCAGGGTCTTTTCCTCGCCCTTGGCCAGGCCTTCCAGGCCCTGCTCGATCTGGTCGAACATCACGCCCGAGCCCAGCACGCTGGAGCCGCGCTCCACGCCCTCGGCGGGCAGGCGCTCGTCGCCGGCCTGGGACCAGGTCTCCAGGGCGACCAGGTCACCAGCCTTGGCGCCGCGCTCGACCGGCTGCCAGGTGCGGCGCTGCAGGCGCAGGTTCTCGATCATCTGGTCGATGTCGGCGTCGGTCACCTCGGCCACGTGGCGGATGACGTTGAGCTTGGCCACGTCGATGTCGCCGAAATCCGGCACCACCTCGAAGGTGGCAACGAAGTCGAACTCGCCGTCGCCGGCGCGGTCGATGCGCGGATTGCCGGCCAGGCGCAGCTCATGCTCGCGGATCGCCGAATCGAAGGTTTCACGCAGCAGGCCATCGAGGGCCTCGGCGCGCACCTGCGGACCGAAGCGCTGCTCGATCACCTTGGCCGGCACCTTGCCCGGGCGGAAGCCCTTGATCCGCGCGGTGCGCGCGATTTCGCGCAGGCGACCGCCGATATGGGACTCCAGGCGCTCCTCCGGCAGGGTGAAGGTCAGGCGGCGTTCCAGATTGCCGGTGGATTCGATCGAAGCTTGCATGTTGACTCCTGCCACCGACCAGCGCCCGGTCGGCACGAAATTGGGATGTGCGGGTTTGAGATCGGGCGGCCCACCGCCCGAGCCAGCTAGTTTCGCCGATAACGGCGGCCGCTGCCAGCGGGGTTCCGGCGCGGGGGGATGGTGCGAAAGGGGGGACTCGAACCCCCACGCCTCTCGGCGTCAGAACCTAAATCTGGTGCGTCTACCAATTCCGCCACTTTCGCAGTGTCGCCCGCCTCGCGGGGTGCCCCGGGGCCATTGTTGCAGGCGCGGCGATAAAGAAGAAGCGCCGGGCGCCCGGGCCATGCGGAAGGGACGGCCGGCCATGCCGCCGCCCCCCATTCATGCTGGCCCCGCGCCTTGGCCGCGCCGGCTGAAATGCCGCCCCGGTTCGCGTGCTGCGCGCAGGCGGCGGGCATGGGCCGCCAGCAGGTCGCCGCGGGTGAGGATGCCGGCGACCCGCGATGGCGCGCGCTCGTCCACGACCACCAGCCGGCCGACGCCGGATTCGACCATATGGTCGGCGGCCTCGCGCAGGGAGTGGTCCTCGCCGACCACCCGCGGCGGGCGGTCCAGCAACACGGCCAGGGGCTGCCCGTCGCCATGGCGGACATCGACCAGCTGGCGACGGGTGACCACGCCGCGCAGGTGGCCGCCGACATCCACCACCGGATAGCCCTGGTGGCCGGCCTGGCGGCTGCCGCCGGCCAGCCAGGCGCGCACCTCGCCCAGCAGCTGGTCGTCGCGCAGGCTGACCACCTCGCGGGTGCAGGCCGTCCGTACCGGGATCTGGTCCAGGTGATCGGCGCTGTACTCCGAGGGCACGCGTACGCCCCGGCGGGCAATCTTCTCGGTCATGATCGTATGCCGCATCAGCAGGCCCGATACCAGGTAGGCCGCGGCGCATGCGCCCAGCAGGGGCATCAGGCCGTGGGCCTGCTGGGTCGCCTCGAAGGCGAACACCACCGACGCCAGGAAGGCGCGCGAAGCACCGGCGAACATCGCCGCCATGCAGACCAGCGCGGCCATCCGCGGGTCGACCCCGAGCACCGGCACGGCTTGCGCCAGCCACAGGCCGATCACCCCGCCCAGCGCGCCGCCGATGGTGAACAGCGGCGCCAGCGTGCCACCTGAGGTTCCGCTGCCCAGCGCCACCGACCAGGACAGCAGCTTGGCCAGGCACAGCAGCAGCATCGCGCCCATGCCGACGCCTCCCCCCAGCACCAGCACGATGTTGTCGTAGCCGACCCCGAGCGTGCGCGGCACCCAGTAGCCGACCAGCCCCACCACCAGGCCGCCGATCGCCGGCCACCACATCCAATGGACCGGCAGGCGCTCGAAGGCGTCCTCGATGCCGTAGGTCAGGCGGGTGATCGCCACGCTGGCCACGCCCACCAGCGCGCCCATGAGTACGTAGGCGACCAGGGCCGCGGGCGCCGCAGCGGGCAGCATCGGCATCGGGAACACCGGCGCGGATCCCTCGAACACCGCGTGCATCGCCGCACCGACCATCGCCGCCAGCGCCACCGGGATCAGCGAGCGCGCGCGGCGTTCGAACAGCAGCAGTTCGATCGCCAGCAGCACCGCGGCCACCGGGGTGGCGAAGATCGCCGCCATGCCGGCCGCGGCGCCGGCGGCCAGCAGCGTCTTGCGCTCGTCGGCGGTCACGTGCAGCCACTGCCCGAGCAGCGACCCGAGCGCGCCGCCGGTCGCAATGATCGGCCCCTCGGCACCGAACGGGCCGCCGGTACCGATCGCCACCGCCGACGAGGCCGGCTTGAGCCAGGTGATGATCGGTGGGATGCGGCTTTCGTTGAGCAGCACCTGCTCCATGGCTTCGGGGATGCCGTGGCCACGGATCGCCCGTGAGCCATAACGCGCCATCACCCCCACCAGCAAGCCGCCGAGCACGGGCACGCCGATGGCCCACGCCCCCAGCGTGTTGTGCGCCGGGCTGCTGAGTTCGCTGGACAGGCGTCCGTAGTAGGCCAGGTTGGTGACCAGGCCGATCAATGCGGTCAACAGCTGGGCCACGCCCCCCATTACCAGCGCCAAGCCGATGCCTATGGCGGTGATGCGGACCACGCGTGCATCAAGGGCGCGGAAGCGACGCGGCATGCTCGCCTCGATCAGGGTGGCGTCCATCGAGGGCGCAAGCGGAACGGCCGCGCGCGAATGCGCGGCAGCGGGATGTTCGGTCAAGGGTCAATCCCGGCGGGCGAGAAGCCGGAGAGGCTACGCCGATGGGGCGTCGGTAGCTGGCTGGAAAATGAACGGCCAGCCAGCCCCGCGCCTTGCCCTGTGGACACCGGGCCGCGGCATCCGCCGCGGTCAACCGCCGGTTACTGGCTCAGCCACCAGCGGGTGCGCTCGACCGCCATGCCCTCGCGTCCGGCGGCCTCGACCAGCGGTCGCAGCCGCATCCGGGCCGCCTCCAGGCTGCGCGGATCGGACACGCATGTCGCCGCGGCCAGGCGCTCCTGCGGCACGTCATACAGCTGCGCGACCCAGGCGGCATATCCCTGGGCATCCACGCGCCCTTCGCCGACCACATCGATCCGCCCGGCATCGCTGGCGTAGACCTTGCGCGCGGATGCGTCGGTGACGACGCAGGCCGCATAGCTGCGGGTGGTATCGGCGGGCGGTGCCGGAGCGTTGGAAGCGGCGGCGCCGGTCGCGGCGACCATGAGGGAGGACAACACGACACAACCGAAACGACGATCCATGAGGTTTCTCCGTGCATCCCCGGAATGGGGGCGGGATCACTCTACGCCCCCTGCCACCGCCGGTCATGTCCCCCGGCAGCAGTGTCCGGAATGCGGGGGACGGCGGTCCTCGCCGCCAGGTGCCGACCGAGGCGCCATTGGCGCGACCGAGGCGCCATTGGCGCGACCGAGGCGCGGGCGGCGAACGCAAGTCCAGCGGCGCCCGGGAAACGCGTTGCCCCAGTTCGAACCGGCCTCATTGTTCTCCACCTGCCAGAAGCCGACATACGTCAGCTTGCGGCTGGAGCTGCCAGATGCAGCTGGTACTTGCAGCCGGATTTCAATGAAAGCATGGCCGTATATGGCGCGAACGCGCCGTGCGATGACTGCAGCTCCAAAGCCAGATCGGACAGCGTCCCGGCAGGACGGCGGCGTACGAATTCGACGATGACGTCGGAGCACGAGTTGAACTCTGTGAGCGGCGCGGAACAGACCACCTTTCCCCGATCCAACTCCTGGATAAATCCAACAGTGCTCGTCGGCACAAAGAAAAAGCGCCTGAGTTTTCACCCAAGCGCTCGTTCTTCTTAAATTTGGTGGGCCGTCAAGGATTCGAACCTTGGACCTATTGATTAAGAGTCAACTGCTCTACCAACTGAGCTAACGGCCCTGAAACTGAGTCGCACATTCTATATGTGCATCTGCTTCGTTGCAACACCCTGCGAAGCATCAGGTTGAATCAGTGGGGTGGCTGAGGGGATTCGAACCCCCGACCACTGGAATCACAATCCAGTACTCTAACCAACTGAGCTACAGCCACCACTGAAACCGTGCTGGCGCCGGAACAAAGTCCGATGCCGAAGCAAGTCCGCTATTTTTCCGGACACGGCGACGGAATGCAAGCCTCTTCATCCAATCGCCCCTGCTCCGTGCCCCCGCCGCGTGATTGTTCGTCGGCCCATGCCAGCGCGCGCGCCTGCACGGCCGCGCAGGCTTCCTCGCGCGTGGCGCACAGGCTGGCGTCGTAGACCACCTTGCACGGGCGGGCGCCATCATCCTGGTAGAGATAGGCCGTGCCCCGCCAACCGTTCTCGCAGGCGATGAAGTGGCCAAGCACGGATACGCGGAATCGCGGTGGATGGGCGGCGGCCATGGCCGCAGGATACGCCCGCGCCGGCAGCAAGCGCGGCGCGCGGCCAGCAGCCCCGGCTTGACAAATGTGACTGACAGCACGCTTTATCCGGCGTTCACGTGCTGATAACATTCACCTCGCCTTCACATGCCAGCCAAGCGCATGCAGTTCATCCGCGCCTTCCAGCGTCCCATCAAGATCGCCATGATCGTGACCTATGTAGCGGTAATTCTGCTGGTGATCGACAACTGGTCCTAGACCAGCTGCGCGCGTTCGACGATTCCCAGCTCCTGCGCCAGCAGGGCCAGCCGGTTGGCTGCCTCGGGACGGTAGGCCCCTGGCGCGATCGTGGACTCCAGCAGGCGCTGGTAGGCATCCCAGAATTCGGGGCCATTGCCATATCGCCGGAAATTGGCCGCCAGCCATGTCCTGCTCTCGGCGGCCTCGGGCAATCCGATCTGCGTCATCCGCATCGTCTCCACGGGGCCTGCAGCCAGTAGGCGCCGACCAGGTGACCGCAGGGTGACAGCGGCCTGACGTCCACGACCTGGCCGGCGACGATACGCACGCAGGCTACGGGCGCGCCCTCGCTTGCAGCTCCCCGTCGCATCGCCCACCAGGCGGCGCCATCCTGCAGCCTCATTGCGCCGCCGACGTCCTGCGTCCGTCCTCCCGTCATCGGGTGCCCCCGACCGGGCGCTACATGCAACTGCACAACGTCAGCGCCCGAGGGCGTCTTCCCGGTCCGCGCACAGGAACAGCATTCTTTCGTCGTGAGCCACCTGCCGCACGGACTCCAGCCAGCGCATGGCAGCCCCCTTGTTGCCGATCAGCTTCCCCAGGTCATTGGCCAGGCAGTCCGCGCAGGTTCCACCTGCATGGCTGGTCCGCGCGCATCGACCGCATTTCCCCTCGACGCTCAATGCGGCCGGACGCAACTGGTGAATGACCTGGAAGGTGAGCTCCATGGTTTGCTGTCGTCGAGACATGTCCATCCCATTCTCCGAATGACAAGAAGGCCGCACTTGCGTGCAGCCTCCCAACGCGAATCAGCCACTTTGATCAGCCGGCGTTGTGCGGTCCCTGCGGCCCCTTCGGTGCGGCGGGCTTATCGCCTTCCTTCCCGCCCGCTGGAGCGGCGTTCTCCTGTTGCTGCTGGCGCTGCTTGTCGACATCGCCCTGGGGCCGGATTTCGCCCTGCTGGGCTGCACGTTGCGTTCGTTGCTGGACATCATCCACTCCTGCGCGGTGAGATCACCGCGACCCGACCGTGCGCTTCGCGTTGTTACCGCAGGGTGAGACTGCAACGTCGGCAAAGCGCAGTGCGGGTACGCGCAAGCCATGAATAGCCAGGACTGGTATTTGGGAGTAGTGTCGATTGCTCATCCGAGGGAATGGTCATGAGCACCCAGGAACCACGCATGGAATCCTTCCTCGAAGACCTCGAGGAGATTCTGAGCAAGCGCTACAGCGAAGCTGGCGAACTGCACGACCACGAGAAGAAGCCCAACGTGAGCGAGAGCGACCTGCTCCGCCAGATCCGCATCCGGCTGGCGCGATTTCGCCAGGGCTACTAGTCCACCGGCATCACGGGTGGATGAGGCGCGATGGCGCATGCATGTGGCCACGCAATCCCGGCCGTCCCCTCCATGATCGAAGACCAGGCTAGCCGCCTGGCCGAGCCAGCAGTTCAGCCAATCCCCGGTAGATGGGTACGCGACAGACGAGCCCGGACATGGCGCGGGCGAACAGGACGGTCGCCAGGATCGGCAGCAGCAGCTCGCTGCTGTCCGTCAGCTCCAGCGAGATCACCGCCGAGGTGAGCGGCGCCTGGGTGACGCCGGTGAGATAGGCGCACATGCCCAGCAGGACCAGCGTGCGTGGATCCACGCCGGGCATCAGGACCGTGAGGTTGTGACCCAGCCCGGCGCCGACCGCCAACGCCGGCGAGAACAGGCCGCCCGGGATACCTGCCAGGTTCGACAGCAGGTTGGCGAGCAGCTTCATGAGGCCGAATTCGTGCCCCACCCCGGGCTGGCCCTGCACCAGGCTGCGTGCCTGGTCGTACCCCGTCCCGAATGCACCTTGGCCGAACACCGTGGCCAGGCCCACCAGGGCCAGGCCACACAACACCGCCAGCCAGATCGGGTGGCGACGCCGGAACCCGCCCAACCAGCGGGGTCGCCCTGCCGCGCTGGCCAGCACCATGCGACTGAACCCGCCGCCCAGCAGGCCGCCAACGGCCGCGCATAGTGGAATGGCCAGCCAGGCATGCCCCAGCGGCAGCCCCGCCGGCACACGCCCGAAGTAGGTGTAATCCCCCAACAGGCCAAGCGACACCACGCCACCAACAATCACCGCAGTCAGCAGCGTGCCGGAGAAGCGATGCTCGAAGCGACCACTCAACTCCTCGATGGCGAACACCACGCCAGCCAATGGCGTGTTGAACGCAGCGGCGATGCCCGCCGCGCCGCCCGCGAGCAGGAAATGGCCAAGCTCGCGCGGATCGCTGAAGCCGAAGCGTCGCCCGATCACATACATCAGGCTGGCACCGACATGCACCGTCGGGCCTTCGCGCCCTACCGAGGCGCCTCCCAGCAGCGAGAACGTTGTAAGCAGGAGTTTCCCGCAGGAGATGCGCAGCGAGAGATTGCGCTGGCGGAATTCCGCATCGGGAGTCTCCAGCGCGGCGATCACCTGCGGTATGCCGCTGCCGCGCGTGGGCCGCAGCGCGCCATGGGTGGCCCAGGCCAGCAGGCCGAATACCCCGGGCGTCAGCAGCCACGCGCACCAGGGTGCGGCACCCGTCCATTGCTGGAACAGCGCGAAGGCTGCATCGCTGGCCTTGGCGAAGACAATCGCCGCGAGCGCCACCGCGACCGCGCCGCCCCACAGCGCCAGGCGTCGCCGCCAGCTTTCCCCGGACAGCATCGGATGCGAGAACGAAAACATGCGTCCAATGATGCCATGCCCCTGCATGAGGACAGTCACAGGCAGGTGAGCCGGGCGCCTTGCGCATGGGGGCCCGGCGGCCCCGAAGCGCGACCGGAACTGGCCGGCAGCCATGCGATGGGCGCCGGTGTGGATGGCATGCGACCAGCAATCATTGCCGGCCCCGGCGCACGCTTCGGCCCCACGGGGAAGACGGCCGCAGCACCGCCACGCACGGACGGCCCTGGCGACGGGTAACTTGGCTATGATCGGCGCCATGACGCGGCGGGCTTCGCGGGGGAGTTGGCGATGTCGTGGGTGCACTTCGTCTGGCTGATGCTTGCGGGCGCGACCTTTATCCTCGCCTTGATCCACGCCCTCATCTGGACCCGGCAGCGGGCGATGCCGGATCACCTCGCGTTTGCAATGGCAGCCGCCTCGCTCGCCACGCTCACCCTGCTTGAACTGCGCGCGCTCGACGCGACCACGCCCGACAACCTGGCGTCGCTGATCCGCTGGATGCACGTGCCGATCGCGGCACTGGTCATCGCGCTGATCGTCTTCCTGCGCCTCTCGTTCGGACGCAGGTTCATCGCCCTTGCGCTGGCCGCGGCTTCGCTGCGCATCGTCGCGCTGGCCTTGAACTTCACCACTGGCGAGAACCTCAATTTCGCCACGCTTTCCGCGGTCGGACGAGTGACATGGCCGGGGGATGCGGTGGTGTCGTACCCGATAGGCACGCCGAACCCGTGGGTGATCGTCGCCCAGGCGAGCAACCTGCTGCTGGCGCTGTACGTCGTGATGATCCTGGTCACGGCAATCCGCACCGGCGGAAAGCAGTCGCGCCAGAACGCCATCATCATCTGCGGCGGGTGGTTGATCTTCATCAGCCTGATGGTGGCAGCGGCGATCGTGATGACCTTGAACGCCGGCCGCACCCCGTTCATTGGCACCCCGAGTTTCATCTTCGTCATCGCCGCGATGAGCTACCAGCTGACCTCCAACCTGTTCGACGCCGATCGGCTGGCCGGCCAGCTCCATGCAAGGGAACTTGCCAACCTGCTGGACCAGGTGGAGCTGTCCGAGCGCCGCAAGCAGGTGACGCATCTTTCGCGGGTCACCATGCTCGGCGAGCTCACCGGCGCCCTCGCCCATGAGCTCAATCAACCACTGGCCGCCATCCTGAGCAATGCCCAGGCGGCGCAGCGGATGCTCGGGCGTGATCCAAGCGATTTCTCGGAAATCCACGCAATCCTGGGCGACATCGTCGCCAACGATCGTCGCGCGGGCGAGATCATCCGACGACTACGTGCCATGGTGCGGAGGGAATCCGAATCACGCCAGGCAGTGGACCTCAATGACGTCATCCACGAGAGCCTGCAACTGATGGAGCAGGAGCTTCGCAATCGCGGGGTCGCTGTAGACACGTCCCTCGCATCCGACCTTCCGGCAGTCGAAGCCGACCCCATACAGATCGAACAGGTCCTGTTGAACCTGATCATCAACGCCTGCGAGGCCATGGCCTGCTGCGACCGGCCGCGGGTGACGATCTGCTCCGAAGCCGCCGGGCCATACGTTCGCGTCCGTGTCCGCGATTGCGGCCCGGGCGTCCCGCAAGCCGGGTTGGCGCACATCTTCGAGCCGTTCCAGACGACCAAGCCGACGGGCCTGGGGCTCGGCCTGGCGATCTGCCGGACGATCGTCGAATCGCACATGGGTCGACTCTGGGTCGAGGATGCGGAAGTACCGCCCGGTGCAAGCTTCTGCTTTGAACTTCCGATGGCCCAGCCCCCCGCCGATCCGCCGCCGCCCTAGGCAATCCTCGGAGGCTGGACGGCGCACTCCGCGCGCGACTGCATAGGCAAGCCCCTGAACAGAAACGGCCCTGTACAGGGCCGTTTCGTAGCGGCAACTACAGGATCGCTCACTCTTCCTCGTCTTCGCCGCCATGCCCTTTGCCGGGCTTGTCGTTGCGCTGGTGCTGGGATTTGTCGCCCGGGTCCTGTTGCTGCTGCTGTTGCTGCTGGCGGCGCTGGCTCTCGTCGCTCTGCGGATTTCCGCCCTGCTGCCCGGGGTTCTGCTGGTTTGCCATGATCGTTCTCCGATGCGGACGATTTGCCGCCCCATGGACGTTCCGCCGAACACGGTTACGCGAGGGTGTTTTTTTCGAAGCCCCTTGAACGCTTCACCCGGGCGAACGCCCAGCGCGCTGCCCAGCGCAGCGATGGCAGTGCAATGAATGGGAGCGCATCAGCGCCGGTAACGCGCAAGTGCCTGAAATCATTGGCGCGCCCGACAGGACTCGAACCTGTAACCGCCGGCTTAGAAGGCCGGTGAATTGCCCCGCAGAATCAACACGTTATTCCGAAACATTCTATGGACGATGCAAAGGTAACCCATTGAAAATACGGCGCCTTGTGGTGAATTGTACGGAGCGCAGGGCGGTGCACTGAGGCCCCCCAAGCGGGGCATGGGCGCCTCAGGTGGCCCGGAGCCAGAGGCTCTCAGCTGACGCCGCGATCAAGCAGATCATTGAGCGCTGCAAGGTCTCACTTCCCCACTGATCGGCCGGCGATCTCAGCGCAGGATCGCCATATGCTTCGGGCGTGCGACGATCCTGATAGCCACCTCAGCACGAATCCGGGACTCATGCCTGGTCGCCCAGATTTCGGTGCCGATCCTGCCCTGCTCGAAGCTCCTGCAGTCCCGCTGCACCAAGGGCGAGAAGACTTCGCCAGGGGGCGGCAACTTCTGCCGCTCAAGGATCACGAACCAGCCGCCTCCAACCTTGTCGATCAGGCGCGCCAGCTCCACGTCACCCAGCGCCAGCGCGGTGGGCTCGCCCCGCTCGTGCTGGTGGGCCTTGATCCAGTGGAAGCCTGTGGGGAGTGCCATGGCCACAGCCTACGGTTGGGCGTCGCGCTAGTTGCGACTAGCGGTGTCGCGGAGCCGACTAGGCGCGCGGTCAGCTCCGGAATGCCTGGGCCACGCCCGCGGGCAGTAGCCCTGCCGCGTCCAGGTGCCACAAGGCGTACTGCCACAAGTAGCCCTGGTCGACAGGACCGCACTGTGCAGCGATGGTCGTTACCCGTTCGCGAAACCATCCATAGTCGAATTCGTCGCCTTCCGGGGTATCGCCCCTGGGCAGGCCACGGCATAGCTGGTCAATCAAGGCGGTGGCGATCGTCCGGTCCACTCCAACCTCCGGGCACAAGGCAACATAACGATAGCCCAATCGCGGGAATCAAGAGGAGAAACGCCCGCTAAACGAACCCTGAAGCAAGCGCGCGTCACCTTCAGATAAGCGCATGATGGTCTTGCGCCCTGACTTCCAGTCTCGCGCCTCTCAGCAGTGCCTTCACCGTCCTCACCACTGAGATCCCATCGAACGGCGGATCAGACGGACCGCACATGGTGCGGGGCGGAGGTTATATGAAAGGGTATCTAGCTTCAGTGCGATCCACAGCAGCTCTTTTACTGCACCGGATAGCCCCAGCATTCCTAGCGCATGTGGCGTATCGCCCGCACCAGGAGGCGTTTTCAAGGGCCCCGGGGCGGGCGGCCATTGGCGAGGGATCGAGGATTTTGCCAAAGGGCAGTTCTGCGCCTAGCAAGTGGCTGCGCGGCTGGCGCCTCCAATAATTCCACCAACCACCGGAACCCCGCCTAGGCGGGGTTCTTGCTGTAACCCAATCAGCCCCTCAAGGCGTCCTCCTTGTCTGCATACAGGAAGACGGTGTTCTCGTCTTGGGTAGCCCGCCTCACGGATTCCAGCCAGCGCATTGCCGCACCCTTGTTTCCGATCATCGCGCCCAGGTCATCTCCCAGGCAGTCCGCACAGATCCGTCCCCCGGGACTGGTTCGTCCGCATCGGCTGCAGGAGGCCATCGTAGTGGTCGCAGCCGGGCGCAGCTGGTGAACAATAAGCCCCATCAACTCTCCCGCCTGTGCGCGCCGAGACATCTCAGTCTCTCCGTCATGTCATTAAAAAAGGCCGCGCTTCCGCGCAGCCTCCCTTTGCAGCCATCAGCTCTGTTCAGTCAGAAACGCGCGCGTTATAGCTTGCGCTCGGCCGGCTTATCGCCTTCCTTGCCTGCATCCGGATGAGCATTCTCCTGCTGCTGCTGGCGCTGTTTCTCGACATCAGTCTGAGGGCGGGTTTCGCCCTGCTGCGGCTGCACGTTACGGTCATTGCTGGACATCATCTACTCCTACGCGGTGAGATCACCGCAACCCGACCCTGCGCCTTGTGTTGTTAGCGCAGGGTGAGACCCTGGAGGAAAAACTGCCAGGAGGACCAATGAATAGAGGTGCCTTACACGATGGAGTAGTGTCGATAACTCACAGGAGGGAATCGTCATGACTACCCAGGAAATACGCATCGAAACCTTCCTTGAGGACCTCGATGATATTTTGCGCAAACGCTACTGCGCAGCCGGCGAACCCCTCGATCACGATCGGGAGACGAATGCCACAGAGAGCGACCTCCTGCGTCAGATTCGCATCCTGTTGGCGCGATTCCGCAAGGGGCATTAGTCCGTCACTGAACTCGACCCGCGCACGCTAGGCGATACTGCCATCGAACAGGCGCATCAGCGTTTAGGCGGACAGTCGAAGCGAAAGCTGTCGGGCGAGTTGTCGCCGCAGCCAACGATTGGCGCCTGGTCCGCTGCGATGGTTCAGGCTGGAGCAGCCGCCTTTGCGAGCCGCTTGGAATGAACCAGCTCATGACCTGACATGGTTATGTCCATGCGAATGATGGTGCTGCCGCTTTCGACCGGCCTCAGCTCCAAGAACGCGGCCAGGTTCGTCTCGGCATAAAGGCGGACCGCATCTCCAACGTCCATGCCTGCAGGCAGCCAGATCTTGTCGACCCAGAACTGATACCCATGGACATCCCATGCGGACACAGTGAACTGCCGCATATCTTCAGCCCTGTAGGCGACCCGCCCCAATCCGATGGCCACGGTGAAGCGGCGGGCCGCATCCTCTGCCGTCATCTTCGACCTGAGCATTCTGCCTCCTTAGGCGCGAATCCTGCGCCCAAGACGAAATATTCGTTGGCTGGACCGACTGCAAATAGGACCAGCATGGATCGCAAGAATTTGAGCGAACAGCACCACCAGACCAAATGCCAGCAATGAATCCGCGCTTTTTTCCCATCGAGCGAAGGAGGCGCCAGCGCCAGAGCGAGCTGACGCCTCCGAGGTGATCAGTTGCCCGTGGGCAGGCCGATTCTGAACCCTTCCTTGGCCAACTGATCCTTGACATGTTTGAAGCGCTCATATTGTGTGAGCGTAATCGGGCCGGAATAACCCTCGCTCTGTACCTTGCGCGGTGGGTACTTGATGTAGGTCTGCATCAGCTCCTTAATCGCACCGTTGATCGTCACCAGCGTCCAAGTGTGCTCGGTGTAGTTGTTCATGAAGATGTCATAGCGCTCCTGGGGGTCCTGCCACAAGTCGAAGACTTGCGGTACGGTGGCGACGTAGGCATTGGGTCCCTTCCAGCCCAAGTTCGTATCCACCGCCAGCCCGCCCGTCGCTGCGCCATTGTCACCGCGGACGTTGAAGCAGGCCTTGTAATGCCCCACCCGCGCTGCGCCTGGGGTCAGTTCGTCCTCGGTGAAGTAGAACCAACTCTTGCGCTTGCTCTTGCCCTTTCCAAGTAGCACCGGCGACATGTCATAACTGTCGAAGATGATCGGTTCGCCCTCGCGGTCCTTGTCCGGCAGCTTGATACCGGCCAGCGAAGCGAACGTTGCCATGTAGTCCAGGCCGCCGACGATGTCCGAATTCTTCTGTCCTCCCTTGATACCGGGGCCCCTGGCCAGGGAGGGAACGCGATTGCCGCCTTCGCGCACCGTGCCCTTGGTGCCGCGGAACGGGGTATAACCCGCATCCGGATAGACGTCCTGCCAAGCGCCATTGTCGGTGGTCCAGAATATGTAGGTGTTGTCGTCAAGTCCGAGCTCTTTCACCTTGTCCAGGATCGCACCGATGCGCGCGTCGTTCTCGCAGACCGAATCGGCGTACTTAGACTTTGACAGGGACTTCCCCTGGAAATCCGGGTGCGGCATGTTTGGCTGATGCACCTTCATGAAATTCACATGCATGAAGAATGGCTCTTTGGAATCCTTCACGCTGTCAAGGTAATCGAGCGACGCTTTTTCGACGTACTCATCGTAGAACGGAATGCCGACGATCCCTTTCTTGGGATCATTGACGTACTGTCCGTTGACTTTGAATTCCTCCTTCGGCTTCTCGCCCGCCTTGCCGGACAGCGCGCCCTGGGTCACTTTCTCGAACATGTCGCGAAGTTCCTGATCCATATCAGGAAACCAGGTTGGATCGGCATATGTATAGGCATTGAGGTGATACAGGCCGCAGTACTTCATAACGTCGTAGCCATGGGCGCTGGGCAGCGCGTAGTCCGATTCACCCAAATGCCATTTCCCGGTAAAGAACGTCTTGTAACCCGCAGTCTTCAGCACCGACGCCAAGGTCCACTCTGCCGCCGGCAGGCCACCGCCTTGCCCTTGGAATGCCACCGTGGTCATGCCACTACGATTGGGTATGCGCCCGGTAAGGACGGCTGCGCGGCCTGGCGTGCAACTCGGCTGAGCATAGAAGGACATGAACTGCATCCCCTCCTCGGCCAGCTTGTCTAGATTCGGAGTGGGCATGCCGCGATTGTCCCCTCCTCCGTAACAGCCGGCATCTCCGTACCCGAAGTCGTCGGAAAGGATGAGGATGATGTTGGGCTTCTTTGCATTTGCCATGACCGGCTTCCTTCTGTGCAGTTCGATGGGGACCGTCGCGACTGGGCAGGTCTTGCCTCCGACCGCAGTCAACGCGCAAGCTATCAAGCGACCAATCGGATGCCATCAGTAAAACCACTTAATGGATTTCTTCACATAACAGTTACAACACCGTCGAGGCCCCATGAATCTTGCGTCTAAACCGGTTCAATCCTTTGAAGGAATGGTTCATTTGGCGGGAGGGGTCTTCACGATGGGGTCTGACGACCACTATCCTGAGGAACGACCGGCGCATCGGGTGAGGGTGACTCCCTTTTGGATCGACTCCCATGCCGTTACTAATGCCCAGTTCGCTCGATTCGTCGAAGCGACCGGGCATGTAACGCTGGCAGAGAGAGCCGCCGATCCCGCCCTCTACCCAGGCGCAGACCCGAGCCTGCTGGTTCCCTCATCTATTGTGCTGGTTCCACCCTCAGGTCCCGTAGAAAGGGACAACATCTATAACTGGTGGCAATACATCGCTGGCGCCGATTGGCGACACCCTAGAGGACCTGGTAGTTCTCTGGTTGGATTAGAGGACCATCCGGTCGTGCACGTTGCTCTCGAAGACGCCCTGACCTACGCGGCGTGGGCCGGCAAGGAATTGCCGACAGAGGCGGAGTGGGAATACGCCTGCAAGGGGGGTAGCGACGAAACCGCCTTCCCTTGGGGTGATGAACTGGCACCCGGGGGCCGCCACATGGCCAACACTTGGCAGGGTGAGTTTCCTTGGGAGAACCTCAAACTGGACGGCTACGAATTCACCGCTCCGGTCGGATCCTTCCCCGCCAATGGCTACGGGCTCTACGACATGATCGGCAACGTCTGGGAATGGACGACCGACTGGTACCGCAATCATTCGACCGAATCTAAGGCTTGCTGCACACGCGACAACCCTCGGGGGGGCGATCGGGAGGGCAGCATAGACTCGGAAGACGCCGCACGGATTCCACGGCGAGTGACGAAAGGAGGCTCCCATGCCTGTGCGCCTAGCTACTGCCGTCGCTACCGGCCTGCTGCGCGCATGGCGCAACCAATCGACACTTCCACGAGCCATATCGGATTTCGATGCGTCGTGCGTACACCAACCGTTCTACCCTAACGATCGCACCTGTGGCGGGGCCGCGGCTGCGATTTCCGGTGATGGTGCAATGCCCAGGAACACTGCTTCGGGTATATCACCACCGGCGACCACGCCAACCGCGTACCAGCCCAGGCGCTAGAGTTTGATCGACTGGCGCCCTAGTCAGTCTCTTCAAGTTGCTGCGGCATCGCCGGCGGCGCGCTGGCCAGCTCCAAGCGCCGATCGACCACGGCCTTGATCATGGCCATCAGCTTCCAGCCCGGCTCGGTGGTCTGCTCTCCCGTCGCCGGGTTGATGACGCTGTAGTCCTCGGCCAGGATCGACGCGATGTCGGCGGTCATGGTGCTGACGAAGGTGCGCTCCACCACGTAGAGCGGATCGCTGCCATCGCGGCTGACGATCTTCTCGATGCCGAAGTCCACGGTGCCGAGCAGCTCGGGCGCCGTCGCCAGCGGGTTCCACTTTACTGCGATGTTCGGGGCCACCAGCTCGGTGGTGGTGCCCAGGCCCTGTTGGGTCATCATTGTTCGTTCTCCTCAGAAGTTGGTGACGTCGCACACGACGCCATAGGCGGGGTAGTTCTCTGTTGCCACCGATGACCCGGTATTGGACCCGTATTGGAACCACGACCACTCCACCAGGGTTCCATTCACTCGCACGCCCGCAGCGAAAATGATCCAGGACGATCCGGTGATGGACTGGACCCGGCAGCCCGGGCTCATCGCCACCGCGAATGCCCGACCGGAAGGGCCGGTCCAACTCGATCCAGCAGGACCATCCATGGCCATTGTCGAGCTGACGCGCAGCGCACCCTTAAGGCTGTTGAACAGTGGCGCCCCATCGGCCCGATAGACCATCAGTCCATAGCCATCGGACATGTCTGCCGCCGCCAACGAATCGAACGCGTACCAGGTGAATGCGGTTCCGATCGCCCCCTGCACATACACCAGGCTCGACCAGGTTCCATCCCCGTTCTGGTAGGTCTGCATAACGGCCGCGTAGCTGGCGGAGCTGATCGCTACGTAGGGGCGCCCGACGAAGGACCCGATGTTCAACAGGACACCCGAGACGGTGCCTCCGGTGATGACGAAGACGTTGTAGTTGGTCGAGGCCGCAGACCGCCGCCGCAAATGCAGGTTCTGATATGCGTCGTCGATCTGCGCCGCGGCCGAGCCGTCCTGCGCCCACGACTGGAAGCCTGCGGCCATCAGTACACCCCAAACATGATGTTGGCATCACGCTGGATGCTGCCGATGCCTGTGGAAGGAACCCATGAGATCGTGCCCCCGGAAATCGTGATTCGCGGACCTGCGCCGGCTGCAGTAGAAGCCACACTGGTGGGCCAGGGAATCGCCCAGGGCGTCCCCTTGGAGGCGTCCACAGTGACGGAACCTGAAGATCCCGCCGCCGCGTACACGACACCCACTATGCGGCTCAACCTCGTGGTCAAATCGACCACAAGATTCCCGCTGGAATCCCACGCCTGCAGCCCTTGCGCCATTACCACACCCCCATGCGAACGCGCAGGGTGCCGGCGGCGTCGTAGACCCTCCAGTTCCCGTTGCTGAACTCGGTCCGCGCGCCGCCAGCCGGTGCGACCACCGAGAAGATATCGGCCTGCACGGCAAAGCTGGAGATAGTGCCGTTGTTCACTGACTTGACGCCGCTGACCAGGTTTCCGGCCGTAAGCGCGACCTGCCACGAGGAGTTGAAGGTCGACACGCCGTTCTCGGTCGTGGTCACGCGCGCGGTCAGCGACTGGGTCGCACTCGCCTGCAGCGAGTTGTTCTGCTCGTTCGTGTATGGCGTCGCCGTGGTGGCGCACTCCAGCTTCATCTGCCGGAACCCGATACCCACGATGGTGCCGCTGGTGGTGGTCCACTGCATGATGCAACGCACGGCCACTGCGCCCGCCGGCGGGTTCACGGTCACCTTCATCGCCGCGCGGTTTGCGCCGGAGATGTCGTAATTGAAGCTGCTCGTCTTCGCCGTGCCGAAGGTCGTCCCAACGTTGGCGCCGCTCGCGTTGACAAACTGCAGGGCGTACTCCAGCTTCGCGCTTCCGCCGCTCACGATCAGCACTGCGTCACCGGTGAACGTGTATGGCAGCCCCACCGCGACCGGGATGTTGTCGCTATAGATGAACGAGCTGGCGTTGGTCGGGGTGCCACAGCTCAACGTAGTGCCCCAGCCACCGCCGTTCGCAGGATCGGCATAGAAGCCATTCGACGAGGCCTGGTTCCAACCGCTCAGCCCACTGTTGAAGCCACCGTTCGGCAGCAGGTTCGGGCTGCTGGCCATGGCAGCGTTGGCTTGCGCCTGAACATTGGTGATCGCCGCGCCTTGGGACGTGACCGTGTTCTCCACGGTCGTCACGCGGGCCGATAGGGCCGTGAGTGCCGAGGCGTCGGCCTTGCCGGCCACAGTCGTCTGCAGCGCGGTGATCGCATTCGAGTTCGCGGTGATCTGCGAGCCCTGCGCCGTCACCGTGTTGGACAGCGAAGTCAGGGCCGAGCTGTCCGCCTTCCCGTTCACCTGCGTCTGCAGGCTGCTGATCGAGGTGCCCTGGGCGGTTATCGTGTTGCCCTGCTGGGCCACGGTCGTGGATAGCGCCGAGATCGCCTGCGAGTTCGCCAGCGAGTCGGTGATGTCCTCCAGCCACACGTCGTCGACCCACACGGTACCGACGCTCGCGTCGGTGATCGCGCGGATGCGGAGCATGGTCACCGTGGACGGTACGGCGTAGGTGTCCTGCAGCGGCGTCCAGTCGGTCTTGTTGGCCGCGAATGGCATGCCACCGATGAGCGCATCGGTCTGGTTCCCCAGCCGCAGCTTCGCGTTGCCCGTGCTGCCATTGAAGTCGCTGGAGGTCTTGTAGTAGCAGCCCCAGCGGTAGGTGCGCCCGGGGGTGACCGGGATGTTGCCGCTCGGCGACGTGTTGTTGGCCAGGGCGTTGCGGGTCGCAGTGGTGCCGACGGCGACGTTCTTCAGGCAGGCGCCGCCGCTGCGCCCCTCGGCAGCAGCCACGGACCAGGTGGCATCGAGCGCCCAGCCCGTCGCCCCGTTCTCCAGCGTGCCGTTAACCACCAGGTTGGAGCCCTGGTTCTGGACCGCCAGGATCTGGGCGTTGATCGTGGTGATGGCGGTGGCCTGCGACGCGATGCTGTTCTCTGCCGTCGTGACGCGCGTCGTCAGGGCGGTGATCGCAGTCGCGTTGGCGTTGCCGGTCTGCTGCGCGTTGTAGGCGTCCGTGACGTCCTGCATGACGACGTTATCCAGGAACACCGCCGCGTTCTGGACCGAAGTGCTGCCAAGGAAGCTCAACCAGATGCGCGCAGTGGAGGCGTTCGCGGGTGCGGTCACATAGCCCGAAATCTTCGTCCACGCACCGAGGCTGGAGATCGCCACCGCGCCATTGCTGTTGGTCGACCAGCTCTGCGTCGTTCCATCGGTTGCGAAGAAGTTCAGACCGAAGCGCAGCGACGTAGTGCCCGGCGCGGCAGCGGCCGCGTCCAATAGCCCCCACGCCTCTACGTAGTAGACGCGACCGGGCGACGTGCGAACGGTCGGATTGAGGTAGAAGTCGGTATTGCTCGAGCTGGTGGCGGCCGTCCGGAGCATGCGACCGGACTTGGTGCCAGTCTGCGCAGCGTCGGTCGTGGCAAGGAAGGTGCCGGTCGTGGTCGTCGCGATGGCCTGACCAACCGCGTAGCCCTCAAACCCACCATCGATGACGATATTGGCGCCGGCTTGCTGGGTAAGGTCCACCCGGCTGGTCAGCGAGGTAATGCTGGTCGCCTGGCTGGTGATCGAGTTCTCGGCGTTGGTCACTCGGGTGGTGAGGGCGGTGATGGCCGAGGCGTTGGCGGCGCCGGCCGCGGCGGCTTCCACCCCGCTGGGCTGCCACTGGGTGGCGGTAGCGCCCTTCTGCAGCTGTGCGTTATCCGCCTCCAGCCAGGTCGCACCACTGGTGCCGGTGGTCTGCTGCAGGCGCAGATAGACCCGACAGGCCTTCTTGCCAGCCGGGGCGGTGAGCGTCATGGAGTAGCGGTGGAACTCGGTGTCGGCCGGGACGCCAACCGTCTGCGATACGTAGGTCGCGTTATCGCCGGCGTCGCTGTCGAACCACGCGATCTGCATCCGCAAGGTGCTGCCAGCCGGCGCACGCAGGTCGGCGCCGAGGCTGTATGGCGTTCCCCCCTCGATCTTGACCCACGGCGAGTTGGACACGATGTCGATGAAGCCGCCCGAGGGCACGCTGGCATGGTCGATGCGGAACGCCTGCGTCGAATTGGTAACCGCGCTGGCCACCCGCGACGGCGTTGGGTTGCCGCTGGTGCCGCCGCCAGAGAGGGCGCCCCACTGCGTCGGGCTGCCAGCGCCGGTGCCGGCCGGAAGCTCGTAGCCGCTGTTCGCCAGCAGGTTGTCACCGCCGATGCTGGCCAGCCCCGACTGCAGGCTGGTGATCGCGCTGCCCTGCGAGGTGACGGTATTCTCGACCGCGGTGACGCGCGTGCTGAGCGCCGTCACGGCGGATGCGTCGGCCTTGCCGGCGACGCTGGTCTGCAGGGCGGTGATCGCGTTGCCCTGGGCCGTGATGGTGTTCCCCTGCGTGGTGGTCAGGGTCTGCAGGTTGGTGATCGCCGTGTTGTTGGCGGTGATCCCATTCTCGGCCGTGGTCATACGGGTGGTCAGCGCGGTGATCGCGTTGCCCTGCGCCGTGATCGAGCCACCCTGGCTGGTCACCGTGGTGTTCAGGGCGCTGATCGCGCCTGCGTTGGTGGCGATGCCGCCCTCGGCGGTGGTCAGCCGGGTATCCAGCTGGGTGATCGCGTCGCCCTGGGCCTCGATGCTGTCTTCTGTCGAGGCCACCCGGGTGTCGAGCTGGGTGATCGCCGTGGTGGTGGCGGCCTGCTCGGTCTCCAGGTCGCCCACGCGCGCGCCCAGCCCGGTAATGGCCGTGCCCTGCGAGGTGATGGCGCCCTCGGCGGAACTGACCCGGCTGTCGAGGCTGGTGATCGCCACGGAGTTCGCCGCGACCTGTTCGGCCAGGCTGGAGTACTCGCCCAGGTCCTGCCAGTAGGTGGTGTTGGTCGGCGGGGTGCCGGCCGGGACGTCCTGCAGCGCCGAGTAGAGCCGGTCGTTGTACTTGACCATCGAGCCGGCCGCATACGCGATCGTTGGATCCCACTCCGGCGCGTCCAGCGCGCTCTGCAGCGCCTCGATCTGCGATTGCTGCTGCGCAATCTGCAGGCCCTGCGCAGCCGTCTCGGCGGCATTGGCCGCGATGTCCTCGGCTTGGCTGGCCAGTTCCGTGGCCTGCTGCGCCAGCTCGTTGGCCTGGGCCTGCTGCTCGGCCGCCAGCTGGGTGAATTCGGCCACCAGGTCGGCCGTGGCCTGGTCCTGCTCCTGCTGCTGCTCGCCCAGGTTCTTGCCCAGGGTCTTGGCGAGCACACGCATGCCGGTGGACAGCGTGCCGGCGGCGTTGCGCGAGCGGCAGGCGAAGGTCCAGGCGCCGCTGGTCGGCAGCACGGCCTCGAAGGCCGCGGCGTGGTAGCCGTCGGCGCCCAGCGGCGTCATGGTCGCCCAATCCGGCGTGGCCAGCGTGCCGGGCGTGTAGCGGATCTCCACGCCGGCGAAGTCCGGCGACTGGATGGTGTCGGCGAAGAACCCCCAGACGTAGCGGCGCACGCCGCCGCTCAGGTCCTCGACGTCGAACAGGTCGACCAGCACGGGCGCACCGTCGGCGCCGGCCGTGGTGTACGTGATGCTGGCAGCCACGCCAGCCATCCCGTCCGGGCTGTAGGGCCGAACGATGATCGTGTACGTGCCGGCCCCGGGAATGCGCCAGCTGGCGGACCGGGTCACGCTGCGGGCCACCTGCTCGAGCTCGGCGTCCCCGTTGAGGTCGGACAGCACTACGGTGTCACCCACCGGCCCGGTGATTGCCCAGCTGACCTGCAGCTCGGTGAACACCGTATTGCCCTGCACCACCTGGCGCTCGGTGACCTGCAGGTCGCTGGCCACCGGCCGGGTCTGCAGCAGCGAGCCGTCCGGCGGCGGGATGTACTCGCCGGTCAGCACGTAGTGCCAGAACTCCGGCCCCTCGGCCACGCAGGTGACCGCAGCGCCCTTCAGGTCGTTCTCCGGCTGGATGCCGGTGACGCGCACCCGGTAGCCGGGGGTCTGCTTGAAGTCGTAGATCCAGATCGTGTCCCAGGCCGGGTTATCCGCCGAATTGCCCGGCAGTGGCGCGTCCGACGGCCATGGCTCGGCCAGCGCCAGGGTCTTCGAGCTGCCGGTGAACGCGGCCACCTTCAGCACGCGGTAGACGCGCTCGCCCGGGATTCGCAGGCCGATATAGGCGTTGCCCATCGCCGGCGCCGGCACCGGCTCGTCCAGCTCCAGCTGCACCGCCCCGCCTACGATCGACGCGGCCATCGTGCGGCCGCCGTAGCCCCACTGGGTCAGGTCGTGCTGCAGCGCCAGCATCGACATGCGCCCGTAGGACAGGTGCTCGATGTCGGTGCTGTAACTGATCCCCTTGTACTGGTACAGGCTCTGCGCCAGGTGCCAGCGCGCCAGGCGCGCGGCGTGCTCCTCGCTGGTGATGCCCTCGCCCGTCACCTGGGCCGGATTGAGCATCGTGGTGATGCCCGGCGCCGGCACGCGGATGGTCTTCGCCTCCCAGGTCGTGCGATCGAGGTAGCTGTACTCGATGCCGTCGGCGCTGTTGGCCAGCGTGTAGTCGACCTGGAACTGCGCCTTCTTGATCGTGGCCATGTTCACCACGCCCGACAGCGGCTGTTCGTCGGCCACCCATACGACCGACAGCCGACCACCCGCCCAGGTGACCTGCCCGAAGCCGGCCAGCGCGATGGCATCCAGCACATCCTGGTGACTGCGGACCTCGGTGATCCAGTTGTCGTAGGCGTAGTCGTTGGCCGCGCAGAACAGCATGAACGCCTTCAGCGCCTCGAGGTCGATCTGCTCGTCGGGCAGGCCCATGCCGGCGATCCGCGTGCCGGTCGGCGCCGCGAAGCCGCGCGCGTAGGCCAGCAGCTGCGCGCCCGGATTCGAGCTCTCCTCTGTCGACCAGGTGGACCCCGTCCAGACTGGAATCGGTGCCGAGTGCGCCACGCAGCGCAGTTCATCAGGGGCACCGTTGAGCTGGCCGGTCGCCTTCATTTTCACGCCGATGCGCGGGATGCCGGCGTAGCTGGCCGTGTCCTGCTGCACGCTCGTCAGCGTGGTCCAGGTGAAGCTGGCCTGCGCGCCGCTGCCATCGGTGTTCAGACCGGCGGTGCGCACGCGCACGTCGTACTGGCCCGGGTCGACGTCGCGCGTGTAGCTCACGCGGCGCTGGCGCTGGGTGCTGCCCGTCACCGTGTAGTTGCCGAAGGTGATCCAAGTGCTGCTGCCGGCCTGTCGGTACTGGATCTGGATCTGCTCGGTGCTCGCCTTGTCGCCGCCCTTGCTGGTGCGGTCATAGATGGTGAACTCAACCCCGACCATCAGCCGGATCGTGTCGGCCGAGCTGGTCCGCTGCACCCACTGCCCGGGGGTGTGCTTCGGGTCGGAGCTGGTGTCCAGCAACGTGCCGCCGTCGATCACGTCGGCATTGCTGTAGAGCGGAATATCCTCGCTCGGCATGCCGGCGAAGCCATTGAAATAGGTCTGCACCCCGTCGAACGAGGACAGCAGCGCGTCGCCGTTGTAGAGGTCCTCGACGCGGTGCACGTTGAGGCCGGGGGTCAGGATCAGCGATAGGAACTGGTCGTCGCCCTCGTACCAGGTGTACGGATTGCTGGCCAGGTCCGGCGCAATGCGCATCGTGCCCAACAGCAGGCCCAGCGGCTCATACGGCCGCGCGCGGTTGCGCGGTGCCGAGAGCGACTGCAGCCCTTCCACCTGGCTCGCTGCCTTCGGCTTCTTCGGCGCCAGCACCTTGTTGATCAGGATCGAGCCAGCGGCGAAGACAGCCGCCTGAGCGATTGTCGTACCCAGTGCGGTGCTGGTGCCGATCGAGAACCCCGCGATCGCGCCGGCGCCGAAGGTGAAGTAGGTCAGCGCGGCGATCGCCACCAGTGCGACCGCCGAGCGTGCCACGCCGCCCCGGACCTCGATGACCTGGCCATCCTTCGGGCGGACGAGGTGCCACAGGTGCCGCGGCACTTCGCGGCCGCCGATCGCCACCTGCCACTGCTGGCCGTCCAGGCCCTCAACGTTCCGTTGCAGGAAGGCGTACAGGCTTTCCCCGGGCCGCAGGTCCGCCGGCACGTTGCGCTGGCCGTCCAGGAGCACCGGATGCGGCGTGACGACCAGGCGGCCGCCGGCCAGCTTGTCTTGCATCAAACCCATGCGTAGTAACCCTCGATCCTCAAGCCCATGCCCGGCAGCTCGCGCACCCGGTGCAGGACGCTGCAGCCGTTGCGCTCGTTGCTGTGGAGCACCCAGCCTTCGAAGGCCAGGAAGAAGTAGATGCCGGCATGCCCTGGCCGCTGCTGCCCGTGGTCGAGCATCAGCACCAGGTCGCCGTCGACCGGCGTGCCCTCGCGCGGCACCGCGTAGGCCCGGGACAGCTCACCCAACGCCGCCTGCCCGGCCTGGCCATGGGGCCGCGAGCCCGGCAGCGCGATTGCACGCCCGAACAGTTGTTGCTGGACATGGACCACCAGGTCCGCGCAGTCGAAAGCCGCCTCGTCGTAGGGAATACCGCAGAACCGCTCCACGTCGGCCACGCGCGACCTCACGTGAAGATGCCCGGCAGGGTGAACGGATTGGCACGCAGCTGCACGGCTTGCTGGCGCGTCAGATAGTCCACGCCGCACTGCGCGGTGACCGACTGCGCGTTCACGGCAAGGTTGGTCATCGGCAGCAGGTACTCGCGTTCGATGATGTCCGCGTTGGCGCGATCAGTGACGCGCAGGCGCGCCGTCAGAAGCTCGCCCGGCGGCAGGCTCTCCAGGTCGCGGGTCATGTCGCGGCCGACGTTGTCAATCACCAGCTGCGCGCGCGGCACCTGACCGCTGACGTCGTCGGGCAGCTTGAATCCGAACGGAAAGCCGGTGTAAACGAGCCCATTGCTGATCCAGTCGCGGGTGTCATTGACGATCCGCAGCGGCTCGCCCATTGACGGCGCGGACACCTCCAGCAGCAGCAGGATGCCGGTCGGATCGGTGACGCGCTGGCGCCGCTCTGTGAACGTGCTCATCGCAGGTACTCCACGACGACGTCGCGCCGGTAGTCGCCGGGCTCTTTCTCATCGGGGGCCAACTCCCCGATGCTCCCGTTCTCGAATCGCACCGTGCGCGAGGTCCCGTCGATCGGGTCGATCATCTCGAACCAACCGATGCGGTCCAGCGCGTCGAAGTACCAATCCTCGAACTGCAGGGCGTCATCGAGCGTCGCGAAGTAGAGCGACATCGGCTGCTTGACCAGCACTTGGCTGTTCGTGAGCCGCTGCTTGGGCACTCCCCGCTCCATTTCGGTGCGCTCGACCGACGGATCCCACTTGCGCCGCTGGCCCTGGTAGAGGACGTTGACGTAGGAAGGCAGGTTGGCCATCAGACCGCGTCTCCAAGGCCGAAGCGCCCCTTCAGCGCGCCGTAGGTCTGCCCAGACCCCTGGGCGATCTGCCCCCCCAGCCAGCCGTCGACCTGGCCCAGGATGACGTCCATGTCGAAGCCGCCGCGGCCGTCCGGTCGCACGCTGGCCGTGGTGCCCGCCGGCGCGTTGCTGATCTGGATGTTCCAGCGGGCTGCGGCAGCTGCACTGGACGTGCCACCGACCAATCCGCCCTCTGCGTAGCCCCGGTAGCCCAGGCGCATCGCCTCCACCACACCCACGCCGCCGGCTCGCGCCACGTCCCGCTGGCTCCAGACCACCTCTCCGCGGTGCACGACGCCGGCGGGCTCGTAAACGCCACCCGGCCCGGTGTAGCCACCGCCGGACTTGCCGTTCTTGAGGATCGCGCCCAGCGAGTTGAGCCAGCTCGCGCCGGCGCCGGTGTAGCCACTGGCCCAAGTACCCAATGCGCTGAAGATCTTGGCGGAGCCCGCCTCGGCCGCCATGCGACGGAGCATGTCACTGAAATTCTTGACCATGCCGTCGGCGCCGTCTGCGAACGGATCGAAGAGGAAATCCGCAAACTCCGACTGCATGTTCCGCGCGGCTTGGCGCGCGTACTCGGTCATGTCGTCGGTAGTTTCCTTGGTCTTCTGGGAGACCGAGTCCAGACCGCTGCCATAGATCGCCTGGTAGTCGTCGACGGCATCGGTCACCCGCGCCAGGTCAATGAGGTCCGCCTGCTTGTCCGGCGACAGCCCCTGCAGGCGACCATGGTCGATCTCGTAGCGGATCCTGGCCTCCTCGGTACTGTTCCCGGCCAGCGCGATCTGTCGCTCGAGCTCCTCGGTAATCGACTCATAGGTCGATTGCAGCTCTTTGGCCGCTTTCTGCTGATCGCTGAGGCCCTGCTTGCGCGTTTCGGCATAGCGCGCTTCGATCGCCGCCACCTGCTGTGCGATCTCCACGTCGCTCAGGCCGAGCTCCTTTCCGAGCGTCTTGGCCTGGTTGATCTCCTGCAGTTTTCGCTGCTGACGGGTCAGGTTCTGCTCGGTGATCTGCTGCCACTGCGCCTCGAGCTTCATCTGCTGCTCGACGGCCTGCGAGTCCACCAGCTGGTCGTCAGCACTCGTGCTACCTGGCGAGTGTTGCGGGCTGCCGGCACGCGAACCAGCCCAATTGCGCAGCTGCTTTGTCAGAAGCGCGCTGAAAAGCGTTCCGCTACCCTTCGGGATGTACTTGAGCGCCGTGTTGCTCATGACCAAGGACATCGCATTTGCCAACGACGGATCACTCGACCCGACGCCACTTCGCTTCGCAATCTTGTCAATCAGCAGGCCGTACTCAGAAGCCTCATGCCAGGCCCCCGCGATCTCATCCTTCAGATCGCGCCACCAGCGAGCCATGGTCGGCATTGCCGCGTCTGCCTGACCGGCGACGTCTCGCAGATGGTCGGCATAGATCCTGACGGCCTCGGCGGCGGCTTGCTGCTCTCGCCCCTCCTCCTCCAGTCGCCGCACTCGCTCAAGCTGCGCCTGCGTCAGGAAATGCTCGGCTTCGTTGAGATCCAGGAGCGCCTTGACCGGGTCCTTCTGGATCTTCTGGAAATGCGCGACGGTTTCGTCTATCGACTGTCCGGTCGCTGCCTCCATTCGCGCGGCAGCCGCAGCTACGGCATCGAACTGCTCGCCCGCGAATCGTCCCGATTTTGCGACGGCCTCGATGGCATCGGCCGCGCCGCTGCTGTTTACGCCATCCAAGCCGTCGAGTTGGTCCACAAGATCAGCCAGATCGTCGGCGGTCTTTCCGGCATAGTTGCCCGTGACGATCAGCGCCTGCTGGAACGCCGCCTGCTGCTGGACGCCTTTGTACCAGGCCAGCACGAGCACGCCAGTCGCCGCAGCGGCGATGGTCAGGGGGTTGACCATCCCGACCAGCGCAGTAGATACCCCGACCAACGCCTCCTTCGTACCTCCGAAGCTGTCCTTGATCTGGCCGCCTTGCTGCAGCAGGACCGTGAAAAGGGGCATGCCCCCCTGCAGGCTCGTAACGATGTCCGTGAACTGCGCGGGAAGCTGCCGCAAGGCAGCGGCAGTTTGTCCCGCGGATACCCCCAGCTTCTCGATGCCCGCCGCCGGCAACGGTCGCGCGGCCTCCTTCTGCACGCTTGCGAGCTGGCCGCGCACCAGGGCGAGACCTTGTTTGATGTCGTTGATGTCCGCGGTAATGCGGACTCTCAGGCTGGCGGCGGCATCGGCCATATCAGGTGGTCAAGCTCTTGAGGTAGGAGGGCCACTGGGTCTTGTCTGCCCCCATGCCCATGCGCACGGCCATGGCGATGGAGGCCTCGCGGGCCCGGTCATCCCGGGCCGCGGCTTCGGTGAAGGCCCGCAACTGGGCCAGCGTGTAGGTCAGGACGTCGCCGTATCGGTGGCCGTGGCCGACGAGGAACTGGACGACGTCGCCCCATCCGGCGACGGGCTCTGCCGCGGAAGCCGTGCGACTGCCGGCCGCAGCCGGGCGATCAGCTCGGGCAGCCGGCGGACGAAAAAATCCTCGTTTCGCTCCACGACGGCCTCCACCAGGTCGCAGATCTCACCCAACTCGCCGCCGCCGATGAACTCGGCGTCTTCGTCGGTCGCCACCGCCAGCGCCGTGACCAGGTCGGTGGAGTGCTGCTCGAGCGCGTCGAGCAGCACCGCACCGACGTGGATGGCCTGGCCCTCTTCGAGCAGGCCCGCGGCGAACAGCGCTCTCCCGATGATCGGTTTGGCCGCGGCGGTGAAGGCGCCCAGCTGGCGCAGCTGCAGCGGGCGGACCGACAGCGGCCTGCCGCGGAAAGTCACCGAAGTGGTACCCGGACTGAGAACACTCAGGTCGTCGCGCTCGATCACTCTTCCGCCTCCCAGGTGAAGTACTGGGACAGGCCGGGCGGCCTGCTGGTGTCCTTGGACAGCCGGCCATTGACCTGCCCCGCACCGTACTGATCGGCGATCATCGCCAGCTCGCCGATGACGCCGCCGCTTGCCTGGTACGCGTGCGCGCGCACCTTCTTGCCGCTCCTGGCCTCGTTGAAGCCCAGGAACAGCAGTTCGTAGTCCTCGTTCGGATTCACGAGCGCCTGCAGGCGCTTGGCTGCGCCGTAGCTGTAGGACACCTCTGCGTTGGCTGCCCCGCCGACCGGCGGAGGGATATCGCCATCGGCGTAGACGTAGAGGGCACCGTTCTTGATGTCCCAGTCCACGCCCTTGACGTAGGTATCCGCGCCATCAACGGACTTCACGTCGGTGATCTCGGCCGCGATATGGGCCAGCGGCGTCACTCCGCCGGCATAGGCGACGACGGGCTCATCCACCGCAGTGCCGGCGACGATCGCTTCGGAGTTGCCACGCAGGACGTCCGCGAAATTGTCAGTATCGAAGTCGTGCATCGTGAAGCTGTACTGGACTTCAGTGACGCGATCGACCGAGTTGCGAGTACCGCCACCAGGCTGGGTGGAATCGGCCAGCGTGATCGTGTTGGTCTGCGGGCTGAAGCTGAAGGCGGAGCAGTTGCCGATGCTGCGGAAGGCCACCGCGGCGCCTTTCTTTCGCAGATGCAGCTCGCCGGCGCCCAGGTAGCTGTAGTCGGGTGCGATGAGGGACATGAAATATCTCCTGGTGGTGCCGCTCGGGCGGCGGGTTACTTGGCTTGGATCGGGATGTGGGACTGGTAGGTCAGCAGGGCGCCGGTCCACCCCATGCCGGCCTTGGGCTCGGCGGGTTCGGTGGCCACGTACTGCGGAACCTCGTACCCCTTCGGATACCGGAACTGCTGGCCTGCCATGGCCTGCTCGACATCGCTGACGATGTCGTCCAGGCGCATCTGGGCCTCGTCGAGCTGGGCCGGCACCTTGGCCAGGACGGCGACGGTGGTCAGCCGGCTGATGCGCACCTGTGACGGATCGGTGGGGCGCTGTTGTTTGGCGAAGATCACTGCCAGCACGCCTTCGGCGGCCTCATCGACCTGCTTCGGCTCCAGGGTCACGGTGGTCCCGGCATCGGTGCGGTAGCCATTGGCCACACTGATCTGGCGCAGGCAATCAGCGACCGAATCCAGCAGGACACGACGGGGGCTGGGGTTAGCCACGGACCACCACCCAACGGCTCGCCGAGCCGTCACGCTCTTCGTTGCCGTCCAGCCGGTACGTCTCTCCGTCGACCTCGACGCGGCCGCCATGAACCGGAGATACCTGGGCCAGCTGGAAGGTGATCTGCACGTAGCCGGTGCCCACCGGCGCCACATCGCCGCCAAAGTCGCGCAGGCCACGGTCGACCAGCACCACGCAGGGAGCACCCGTGCCCGCGCCCGGCGCGAAGTACATCGCGTCGTCGCCCAGGCCCGCGTCCCGGAAGGCACCGAAAGCCGAAGCGTCGAAATCCTGCAGGAAGGCGCGCTGGCTCATGCGCCCCCCCGGTACTTCGATGACGCCAGCGCCGTCTCCAGCTCGCGATTGAAGTAGAACGGCATCAGCTTGTCCCACTGGCGCTGGGCCTGGGCGAAGATGTCGTAGCGCGGCCGATAGGTGGCCCGGCCGGTGAATACGAAGACGCTACGCACCGCGCTGCCGAAGCCGGTGCCGATGCGCTCATAGATGCCCGGGGCCAGGCGACCGCGGCGCGTCTGCAGGGCGAAGTAGCGGCCACCGCGGCGCACGGTGCGCGCGGCGACAGCAGTGTTCCCCTTGCGATCGCGTCCCAGGTAGTCGTAGCGCCGGCCTTCGCTGGTGCGCCGACGCCGCGAGCTGGGGGTTTCGTTCTGGTAGGGGTCGCGCTGCGCGCCGAGCTGGGACAGGATCCGGGTGATCTCGCCGGCGGAGACGTTGCCGTAGGCATCGAGCCGGGCGCCGCGGCCGGCGACCGCAAACTGGCCGGCCGGCATGACGCCCCGCTGCTGCAGCAGCACCTCGAAGCCCTTCTTGCGACGTGCACCGCCTTCGACCTGGGCGAGGAGATACTTCGCCGGCGGCGTGCCCTTGAAGGCCTCATCGCGCAGGAAGATCTCGGCATACAGCCGGTCCTTGGTCGCCTTGCGGTACATCGCCGCGTTGCGGGTCAGCGCGGTCGGCCGATCGAATACCCGGGCGGCCACCCGCTTCCACTGCTCGCGGATCTCATAGGCCGTGGCATTGACCGCCTGCATCACCGCGAACGCCAGGTTCTGGCGCTCCAGCTCGGAGAACTGCCGGCCCAGCAGGTTGTCCGCGTCGACCGCGATCTTGACCAGGCTCACGGGCGAACCTCCGTCGACGCCGGCGCACCCTGCTTGGCCTCGATCTCGCGCAGGTTGGCTTCGTAGAACTCCAGGCAGCGCTTGCGCCCGCGGGCGACCTCCGGCATGTCCTCGAGCGCGCCGTTGCGCACCCAGCTGCAGGACGCCGTCAGCGCCGCATCGATCGGCACATAGCGCGCCTGCGGCACGCTGAGTACGGCCGGGGCCGGCGACCCCGTGATCGGGCAGACCGCCGGCGCCTTGACGGCGCCGCGGCCGGCGCAGCTAGCCAGCGCCATGCACAGGGCAGACAGGAAGAGCGCGCGCATCAGTAGCCTCCCAACGTCGGGCACGCCTGGGCCATGACCTTCAGAGCAGCCGAGCATTCCACCGGCCGCTGGTCGTAGACCTGCTGGAATGCCTTGGCGCTGCGGTCCGCCTTGGCCTTGGCCGCCTCCGTCTCCGAGCGCAGCGCTTCGTTGCGCGCCTGCAGCGTGGCCAGCTTGTCGGCCTCGGCCTGCAGGCGCGTGCCGACGTCGCGCAGGGCGGCGTCCTTGTCGGCCACGTTGGATTCCAGCTCGGCACGCTGCAGCAGCGCCGCATCGGCCGCCGCCTTCTTGTCAGCCTCGCACTGGGCGTACTGGCGGGTGACCACGATGACCTGTTGGCCCTGGCGGTAGGACGACAGCGCGGCGAAGAAGCAGATCACCGCCAGCACCGCGCAGCAGCTCTTGAGGATGCTGCCCGGACGGCGCAGCCACTGGAGGAAACCGGTCGCCCAGCCCAGCACCAGCGCGACGGCGGCCTGGAGGAAGGCCCAGATGGCCTCGAAGATGCTCATCGGTCGCCCTCCCGCCGGCGCCACGGGTAGACCAGCAGGACCGCGAGGCTGGCGCGGACCAGCAGCACGAACCAGGGCGCGGCGTACTGATGGCCGGCCAGATCGCGCAGGAAGATGCACAGCATCCCCACCGCGATCCCGATCAGGCAGGCACCCCGCAGGTAGAAGGCCGCGCGGTCGCGGTGGCGCCCGCCGCACTGGTAGGTGAGCAGCAGCTGCCACGAAGCGGCAGAGAACACCGCCAGGGTCGACAGCAGGTTGCCCAGGTAAGGCAGGGTCATGGCGCGTCTCCGGCCCGACCGGCCAGCCGGTCGGTCACCTTCTGCAGGCCGCCCAGGTAGTGCGGCAGCATGGGCTTGATCACGAAGCCGCTCAGGCCGCTGAAGGCCATCCCGGCTTCCTTGATCGAGGGGAAATACGTCGAGGCCGCCACGACGATCCAGCCCGCCGCCAGGGCGAAGCTGAGGACGAACAGGCCGAGCAGGCCGACGCGCAGCAGCAGGGTCACCCAGCGCAGTCCGAGCGCCAGGTCGCGCGGCGGCGCCACCTTGGCGGCATCGATCTCGCTCAGCAGCAGCAGCCCGATCAGGGCGCCCACGATGGCGGCCAGGAACCACGACTGCGGGATGCCGAGGAACAGGTGCTCGCTGCCGGCGATCACCTCGGCGACCACGGTGCCTCCGGCGCCGGCGGCGCCGATCGCGGCAGTGAGCTTGACGGTCAGGGAAGCCCAGGCATCCATCAGGCCTTGACCCCCGCCAGCTCGACGCCATCGCGGATGGTCTCGTCGCCCCAGAAGTGGCCACCGTTCTCGTGCCGGGCGATCGCCTTGGCCAGCTGGAACGCAACCTGTGGATCGTCGACGCGCACGACGGCGGTCGGTGCCACACCCAGGGCTTTCGCCACGTCAGCGGCGTAGGCAGCCGTGTCGTTTTCCTTCGGTGGTGCCCAACGGTAGATGATGGAGCGCACGGTCAGCAGGCCGTACTTGCGCTGATAGGTGAGCAGCGTCTTTACCAGGGCGCGGAAGCCGTATTCGGGGCTGTCGAACACGGCGAAGCGCGGCTCACGCGCGATCGCGGCGGCCGTGCGGTTCTCGCCCTGCCACACCGTGTCGGTGCGATCGAGGTTCCCCGGATTGTTGTTGCGGACGCCGCGCGGGCTGGGCATGAGGCAGATCTCGGTGAGATGAAGACCCACCACCGCACGCGCCACCCGGGCTACGTGCGTGCGGTGGTGGTCAAGACTTAGGCGGCGATCGCCGCCGTGCCGGGGGTCAGGCGGACCAGCACCGTGGCTGCGCCGTTACCCGCCGCCTCGATCGCATAGCCGATGCTGTTGGCGTCGCCGGCGCCACCAGCAGCGGAGATCGCCTGCTTGCCGTCGACATCCCAGTTCACCACCGCGCCGACTGCGAACGTCGCCGCGCTGAGCTTGGGCAGGCTGAACACGCCTTCCACATGGGCGGCGACGGTGTCGCCGATCTCGCCGTCCGTGACGGCCACGCCGACCAACTTGTTCTTGACGATGACCTCGCCGCTCTTCACCGCGGCGGTCAGGACCACGTCGAGGACGCGGCCGTCCTGATGTGCGTTCTTCATGGAGCTTCTCCAGTAATGAAAGGGAGGGGCTGCAGGCGATCGAGGCGGCCCGAAGGCCGCCGCGCTCCTTACGCGCCGGGGTTCTTGTAGAGGCCGCGGTAGTCGGCGATCGCCGGCGCGGCATCGAGGCGGACCTTCCACGCGACGCCGTCGACGGTGAAGCCTTCGTGCTGGTCCAGGAACGGCGTCTGGTTGCCATCGAGATAGCCCACGACGATGCCGTCGACGAAGTTCGGATCGGCCACGCCATACCAGGCTGCCTTGCTGACGACATCCAGGCGACCGTCGGCGATGACCTCGAAGGTGTTCTGCACGATGTTCGGCGTGGTGTTGTTGCGGTTGGCCGCACCCACCTCGAACTGGCTGGCGCGCACGGTGCGGGCCAGGCCGCCGAGCGTCACCGGCGTCAGCAGGGACTTCATCGGCACGCGGATGATGTTCCCGTCCTTGTCCGTCTGCAGGGCCATCGCCGACTGCATGGCATCCACGCTGTTGGTGCTGATGGCCGCGCCGGTCAGCAGGTTGTGGTGCTCGGCCGAGAACAGGGCGAATCCGTCCGCCAGGGTCGGGTTGCTCAGCAGCAGCTGGTAGACCGCATTGGCGACCGTGCGCTTGGCAGCCTGACCCATCTTGCGCGGCACGTCGTTGAACACGCCCAGGTCGTCGTTGATGATCGCCTGGCGGGTGATCGAGAACAGCTTGCCGTAGGTGGCCAGACGCATGGACTGCGACTGTTCGCTGAAGGTGCCGTACTTGTACTCGCCGCCCTCGGGCACGATGTCCAGGCTGGAGAACGCACCCAGACCGACGAGGTTGGTCGCCTTGAAGTCCGACAGGTTCACAGGTCGGGTGAACAGGTCGAACTGTTCCTCCACCTCCTGATAGCCCTGCAGCACCGCCCGGTTGGCAGCGTTGCCCAGCAGCGCCGGGAAATCCGAGTTGCTGTGGGTAAAGGCCAGGCCGACGACCTGCATGCGGTCCATGCCGCGGGTGCTGACGCCGGCGGCCTCGACACAGGCGCGGGCCAGTTCGGCCATGGTCAGGCCACGGAACTGGTTGCCTTCGGTGGGCTGCGCCAAGCCGACGCGAGCCTGGATGGCATTGGTCATCGCAGCGCGGGTCAGCTCGCGCTGGTCCGTGCCGGCGGCGATGCCGGCGCCGGCGTTCAGCGGCTGGGCGTTGCGTGCCATCAGGGCCAGGATGTGGCGACCGACGTTGTCGGCGGTGACGGCCGGGTCAGCGGCGGCGATGACACCATCGACGTACGCCCGGACCTCGGTGTTGGCCATGTGCGGTTCGGCCAGCGCCATGATCTCGGCGTTACGCCCACGCAGCGCGGCCAGCGCTGCCTGGATACCGGCAGGGTCAACCACCGACACGACGGCCGGTGCGGGGGCCGGGATGGGCGCCGGGGCGGGCGTGGGAGTCGCGGGCGCCGGCGGAGTTGCGGTGGTGCCGCCGGCGTTCGCGAGGATGGCGCGATACTGGGTCTGCATGGTGGGATCCTCGATATGGCCGATCAGGGCGGCCTGGGTGACCTCGGGGAGCGAGGCGAAAATCTGCGGCGACAGCGCCGCGGAAACATGGGTGCGCAGCTGCTGCGCCACGGGAGCCGGCGCTGCGCTCAGGGCCTGGGCGTAGCCATTGAGTGCCGCCGCTGCCGCCCGGCCACCGCTGGCAGCGGGCGCCGCATCAGCGACGCGATCGGCGAAGCCGAACTCGACCGCCTCGGCGCCGGTGTACCAGTGGTCCACGCCATCGGAGAGCAGCCGTTCCACGTCCTGGCGCTTGCCGGTCTTGCTGGCATAGGCCTCCACCATCGCCGCGGCATGGGTATCCAGCGCTGCGGCCCACTGACGGAAGGCCTCTGCATTGCCGGCGGCAATCGTGTGGGGCGCATGGACCATCAGCAGGGAGCTGGCGTACATGACCACCTCGTCGCCCGCCATGGCGATAAGCGAGGCGATCGAGCAGGCTTGGCCGTCGACGAAGACGACCTTGCGGGCCGGGTGCTGTTTGAGGGCGTTGTAGATCGCGATGCCATCGGCAGCCACACCACCGGCGCTGTTGATGCGCACGTTGATCGTGGCCGCCTGGATCTGGGCAATCTGCTGGGCCAGGTCAGCCGCGGAGACCGATTCGGTCCAGATGCTGTCGCCGATCGTGCCGTAGATCATGATCTCGGCGGCATCACCCGCGGCTCGCACCTGCAAAAGGTTGAGGTCCGGGGCCGGGCCGGCATCGGCCAGGATCAGGCCGATCGCGAGATTGTGGTTGTGGTGGCGCATCAGTTGCTGCTCCCGAGCATGTCGCGGATGACGCCTGCGCGCAGATGCGCGCTGGCGGTCGGATCGGTGGTAGCCGCCGCTGGCGGCAGGGAACGGGTCTGCTCGGCCCAGTCTTCGCGCTGGCGGAGCACCTCGTTGGGGTTGTTGCCGTACTGCAGGGTGTTCTGCTGCGGGCTGACCCAGCCGCGGTCCTCGGCTTCGCCACGGGCAGTGGCTTCCTTGAGCGGATCGATCCATGGCATGACCGGCCGCACGTAGGTGGACGCGGCTAGATCGCGGCGCGTCCATCCCTTGGGCAGGCGCACCTTGCCCGCCAACAGGCAGGCTTCGATGAAGCGTTGGCGTTGCGGACGCACGATGCGCGCGATGAACTGCTCGGCCAGCATCAGGTAGCTGCCCCACTTCTCGACCAGCTCCTGTCGCTGGGCGGAATAGGTGCCGTTGTAGTCGAGTGAGAGGCTCGAATAGCTCACCCCAATGCCGCCGGCAGCGGCGCGCAGCTGTTCCTTGCGCCAGGTCGCGGCGTTGGGGTTCGGGCGGTTGGACGCGAGCGTCTCGATCGATTCGCCGGGCAGCAGGTCATCGAAGATCATTCCCGGCGCCATGCGCAGGTCGCGGAAGCTCTGCCCCTGCTCGACCACCGCAATGCCGCCCAGGCCGCCGTCGGCCTGGTACATCGTGCCGTCGCCCTTCTTGATCTGGAATGTCAGCGATGCGGCCACCTTGGCCGCGATGCGCTCGGATTCCTCGTAGTCCTTTACGTCCTCGAAGCGCGACATGGCGCTCGCGAACAGGCTCAGACCCCGCACTTGATGCAGTCGGGTCAGGTGGGCGACGTGATGCAGGAAATCGGCGCTGACGCGCTTGGTCTCCAGGTTCCAGCCAAGCGGATCGCCCGGATGCTGCTTGTACAGGTGGAAGGCAATGGACCGGCCCCAGGCATTGCGCTCCACGCCCTGCAGGATGTTGCGGGAGGCATCGGTCAGGTCCAGTGGGCACAGGTCTGCCTCGATCATCTCGATGCTGTAGGGCACGTCGCTGCCATGCTCCAGGTACGGCACCGGCCCGATCAGATCCTGGTAGAAGACCTCGCCATCGCGGTACAGGCTGCGCGCCAGGAGCTGCTGGCATGCGCCGTAGTCGTGCGTCCAGGTAACCTCGGGACGATCCCACCAGGCGTCCCAGAGGTCGTCGATCTGGATCGCCAGGTCGCGATTGATGGGCTCGCCGGGCCGCCGCGGGGCGGCCAGCACGTCGATACCCGAGCCGACCGTGTTCTGTACCAGCACATTAAGTGCGTTGGTCGCCAGGTCGAGATCGCGATCCAGATGCCGGGCCTGGTCACGCAGCTGCTTTGCGTCCTGGCCCGCGATGGCATTGCCACTGCCCCAATCCCGGGCGAGCTTGCGGCTGCGGGATGGGCGCGTCACTTCATGGGCACGCGCCGATACCGGCGTAGAGCTCGTGCTGACGCCCTTGCGGGCTTCCCGGTCCACGGCGACGGTGACGGTCAAGCGGTCCCGTGCGATGGCAGCACTGCCGCCCATCAGGTCCGCCCGCCGAAATCAGCCACTGCGAATCGAGCGCGCCGCGGACCAGCGGCTTCCCGGTCCGCCATCGCCTGCCACTCCTGGCGACCCTTGCGAATTTCCGCCAGATCAGCGCGGGTCAGCAGCCGCTCGCCGTAGCGAACGGTCTGTCCCTGCAGCACGGATTGCTCCGCTTGCAGGTAGAAATCGAGCATTTCTTGAGCCGTTTTCATCACAACTAAGTTAGGCAGTGCGCTGTCCACGATCTAGGCAAAAGCGTGGACAACCGGGCGGCTAAGTCATTGATGCAACGGACCTCGCCCACCCATGTTGTCGCCGAATTTGGCAAAATCGGCGACAGTCAGGGCATGACGCCCTGCGAAGCGTCCACGGACTGCCGCCGCTTTGCTCGGCGCTCGTCGGATACCAATAACCAGGGGAAACAAAATGCATGGAATCTTCGAAGGTTGCGCCGTCGCGCGGTCAATCTGGACCCTTTTCGCGGTATTGGCGTTGTCGGGTTGCAGCGGCAGAGCATCTGATGATGGGGCCCCAGCGAGCACCACTCCGGCAGGCAGCGACACCGCGTCCAAGCTAAGTGCCGCGCTCCTCGGCCCACCTGCTCCGTCCAAAAGCATGATCACTGCAGCGCGTGCCAATAGCGCCATGTCGGTGAACTTCCGCGGCGCCGGAATATTGGAACCGGGCTTTCTCAATGTGCTCCAGGTCGAGCCAATCAGCGTAACGGAGGTTCCCTACCCTGAGCGGAAGCGCTACGAGGTGAGTGGCCATACGACGCTCGCTCTCACGACGACGGGCGATGCCGTACTTCGCTATCTGGCTACGCAGGCAGCGGCAATGGATGGGAGCGACAGGAATGGCATGACCAAGGCCGCGACCCGCGCTGCCTTGGGTTTCCAGGCAGACCAGATCCGGACCTGGTCCAAAGGTGATTCAGAGACTTATCCGGACCGGTTCATCATCGAATGGTGTGGCGACGCCTGGATGACGATTGACCGAGATTGCGGCGCGAACAAGCTCGCCGTAGCGGACGTCTCGAAGTGGGAACAGCCAACGGCGGAGGAAGTCGAGGCGCAGAAGCTAGCGGAGCAGACAAGGATCACCGAAGAGCGCGAGGCCGAACAAAGGCGTCCGGTCACCGCACCAAGATTCCTGGGTGCCCAACACACAGAGCTTTTCGACTACATCAGTTCGAACCGGTCTGGAGAGGTCACCTTCTGGACCCATATCAACGATCACGGCAAGGCCTTTGGCGGTTGCAACGCACTGAACGACAGCCCCTACAAGGAGCAGGTCTGCATAGATCTCGACAAATGGCGATTCGAGTCGGCACTGAATTCCGCTGGCGAGCCGGTCTGGTCCACAGTATCCATGGCCGTGATCTTCGACGGATCGGGCACCGCCAAGATCGAGCTTAGAAGCTGGCAGTAGCGGGGTCAGCCCGCGCTCCGCGAAGACGATTCGCTGGGTGCGGGCAATCCGCCGGGAAAGAGGTCATGCAGCTTTGAACGCGAGATCATGAATGTCGCCGCGACCTTCTTGACCGGCATGCCGGCGCGTAGCTGCGCACCAATCTCCTCTACGGGATATGCTCGCGCGGTCGCAGGAAAGTAGGGACGCTCCCCTGCGAAGCAGCGCATGATCGACTCTACGAAGGGCTGGGCCATCTGCTCACTGATCCCGATGTCCGCCTGCATTGCCCGAAGGATCCGCTCACGCAACTGCTCCACAGTTTCCTTCCGTCCTGCCATCAGAGCCCCCACCCGTCTCGGCCGAACCCACCTGAGCGCGAAGGCCGCGCCCTTGCTGTTCCACGGGAATCCCTACCTGCGGGTGATGCTTCGGGGGCTCCAGTCGTTGTTCCACGGGAATCGCTTGCTCCAGCTGCAGTCGGCAATTGCCCGAGGCGAGCATCCAACGCATCCCAGTCAGCGCGGGTGAGCCGGTTCAGACGCACCTCCGGATGGTGCGCTGCGGCGTACGCGTAGACCCACGTGTCCAGCGGCTCGTTACGAACCACCCTCTTCTCGAATCGGTTCTTGACCGGGTTGTAGACCTCCGACACCAGCCCGGGGAAGAACTCCACCGGCAGCTGGTCTGAGAAGTGCACCAGGCGCGCGTCGGCCTGCCGCTCGGCGTCCGCCGACAGGCGGCTGTAAAGGTAGTGCTTCGCCGCCACGCCACCGACGTGATAGATCGTAATGCCGCGCTTGTCGACGCGGCCGCGCCAGGTCACGTCCGCCTGCTTGCCCTTCGACAGCACCGGCGCGTTGTTCGGCACCGCGCCGAAGATGCACATCGGCCGGGTCACCAGGCGCTGCCGCACGTAGTTCTTCACTGCCTCGGTCCGATGGCCACCGGCGTCGATGGCCACGGCCAGCGGACGCAGAGCCATGCCGTCCTCCCGCTCGATAGGGCGGTTCAGCAGGTCGGTGAGCGATACCCACACGGCATCCTCGGCGGGATCACCGGGCAGCTCCACGTAGTCGAGCGTCCAAGCGGTCATGCCACGGCCCCAGCCCACGATGTGCACCGCCAGGCGGTTGTCCTGGGTGTCAACCCCAACGGTGACGGCGAGCACCGCGCGCAGCGCATGGCGCAGCCGGTAGGGCTCGGCGCGGTCTGCGATGACGTTGTGCTTGACCGCGCGCATCGACGGGTCTTCCCACGTCTCGGCCAGGCGATCATTGATGAAGGTCTTCAGCGCCGCGGGATCGTTCTGCGCGTCCAGCCACTCGCGCACCAGGTCCGCCCAGCGCGGGCCCAGCCCGAACTGGTAATACAGGCAGTTGATGGTGTAGCCACGGATGGCCGAATCCGGGTTGCCGGCCACCCAGCGCCCGGCCGCGATCATCTGCGGCTTGTGGTGTTCCTCGATCGCCGCACCACATTCGGCGCAGGCGTACCAGACCTGCTTGGCATCCGGCGACCACACCAGCCCGCTCCAGGTCATCGCCTGGAAATGACCGCAGTGCGGACATGGCACGTGATAGCGCCGCTGGTCGCTCTTGTCGTACAGCTTGGCGATTCGGCTCAGGCCCGCGATGCCAGGGGTGCTGATGTAGAGGCGCTTGTAGGTGGTCGGGAACGACGACGTGCGGCCATCGAGCATCTTCACGGGATCATCGCCCGTGCTCAGCTGCTGCGGTGCCTCGTCGATCTCGTCCACGCCCAGGTACTTGACGGTCGTCGACTTCAAGCGCTGCGGGCTGCCCATGTGCTCGACGTAGAGCTGGCCGCCGGCGAAGTCTTTGAACGTGCGCTGGTTGGCGCTGTCGCGGCTGGCCGTGCTGCTCAATGCCCGGCGCACCGCCGCGCAAACCTCGATCATCGGGTTGAGCTTCTGGGCGATCCACTTGTTCATGGAGGCCTCGCCCGGCAGCGCGTACATGATCGGCGCCGGGGCATAGTCCATCCAGTAGGCGATGCTATTGGTGGCCAGCTGGCTCTTGCCGAACTGGATCGGGAACATGCATACCTGCTCGTGCACCGGGCTGCGCACGGACATGTTGTCCATCGGCTCGCGCAGCGGCGGGTTGCGCTCGGTCATCCAGCGCCCCGGCTTGCTGCTGCCCTTGCTCGACAGCCACATGTGCTCGTCGCACCACTGCGACACGGTCAGCGGGCGGCGCGGCTGCAACGTGCGCGCCAGCACCGAGGGGATCCGCACGGCGGCCACAGCTGTCATGCGGCCGCCCCCGTCTCGTGCCGCCGCGCCTGTGCCAGGTAGTACTCGGCGCGCCGCTCCCGCTCGGCCTGGGTGAAGTGGTGGTCGCGCAGCGCCGTCTCGGCCGCGACCCGGTAGGCCAGGGCCAGGCTGGCATCCGACTCCCGGATGAGGTCGCGCTGGTTGTTGTCCGACCTCACGCCCGCACCTCCGCCGCCTTGGCGGCCTCGCGGAAGCCACGGCTCAGCTCTTCCAGGGCGTGGGTAACCTCGTCCAGCACCAGGCGCCGGCACTGTGCCTCGTCGGTCGTGGCAGCCAGCTGCGGCGCCAGGGCGTCTGCCATGTTCTCCAGGGCCACGCGCAGGCCATTGGCCGCCTGTGCCACCTCGCGCTCGACGTCGGCGCGCGGCAGCAGCTCGCCCAAGCGTTCAGCCATGTCGATGCGGGCGCTCTGCGCATCCAGCTCCGCCTTGTCGGCCAAGGCCTTGGCTCGGCGCTTCGCATCGCTGCCCAGCAGGCGCAACGCGCCCTCGGCTTCTGCCTCGTCGGCGTCGTCGATCTCGGCCACCTCCGCCCCGTCCGTTTCACTGCCCGCCAGCGGTGCACCGCGATGGGCTGCGTGCCGTGCCACCACGCCAGCCCGCGCCGGATCGCGCGTTTGTTCGTACAACGCCAGCGATGCGAGCCTGAGGTAGCCCTTGCCGTCGGCAGCCGGGACCAAGCGCCCCTTGCGCTTGAGCTCGACGACATAGGACGGCTTGCAGCCGATGAGATCGGCCAGCTCCACGCCAGTAACCACCACATCCACCTCAGCCATTACCAGCCACCCTCCACATGCATTCCTTTAGGGATCAGGAGCCAAGAGAAATTCGTGCGCGCGCGACCGCGTGCAAGGCGTGCACCGTGACGTGCAAGGCGAGTCACGGCCGATCCTGTTGCCGCAGTAGGGATGTGTAAGGTGTGCAGGACGTGCAAGGCCGGATACGCGCGGGAGTCAAGAAGCGGGATTGGAGTAGGAGCGGATGCAACAGCATGGGCGCGCGCCCGCGAAGCCAACACCTTGCACGCCCTACACAGCGCTACTGCCACGTGCGTTTCAGCCTGCACATCGCCTTGCACATCGCTTTGCACGCCTTGCACGTCATAGGCCGAGATCATGACGCGCGCCCCCGGTAGTCGCTGAGTGCGGCGCGGAAGGCCAGGACTTCATCGCCGAGCCACGACGACTCTGTCTGGCCATCGGGCACCTGACAGTTACCCACCAGCAGGAAGCTCGTGGGGCCGTGGGTCGTCTGTCCTATCAGGAACCGCTTCCGCGACTGGTTGGGGCTTGCGATACCCCGCTTGCGGACCAGCGCGTTGACAAACTTATGCCCGGGTGCCGCCTTCACACCCTCGCGGCTGCACCACACTTTGTAGACCTCGTACCATTCCTTGGACGGCGCTGGCCGGGGCTTGATGCCGGGGATGTCGTCGCCGTAGAGCTCGTCGAGGAAGCGCTGCGGGCTGTCCTGGCTCAGGTTGATGAGTTCGGCCTTGGCCGCGGTCATCGGCGGATTGGTCCCGTTGGTGAAGCCGGTCAGGTCTACCTGCAGCAGATAGTGATGCAGCGCGGCCGTGCCGCCAGCGGCGATCTCGGCCAGCACCTCGAGGTAGAACGCCTCGGTCAACTTGCTCGGCGTCCAGATCACCGCGTGGCGGCGATCATCCTCCTCGAGCACCACCGGCATGGCCTCGTTGGACAGGAACACCAGATTGGCGTGGTTGTCCTCTTCGTAGGCCTGGATGTTCTTCGGGTTGATGCGGATCCGGTCACCGGTGATCAGCGCCTTGAGCTTGTTCTTGAGGTGGTAGACCTCGGTGCGCGCCACGACCTCGTCGGCCAGCAGGAACAGCTTGCGGCTGGCCCAGTCGTTGAACTTGTCTTCCAGTGCCGCCTGGTCCAGCACCCGCCCGTAGTCCCCGAACAGCTTCATGTACTCATCGAAGAACATGTTCTTGCCGGTGCCCTGAGGCCCGTGGATCACGATCGTCGACTTCATCTTGGCGCCGGGATGCTGCAACGGATACGCCAGCCACTTCAGGACCCAGTCGTACAGCGCCTTCTGGTTTGCTTCCTCGCCGCACATGTGCCATAGCAGGTGCAGCAGCTTGTCGCAGCTGCCCTCCTTCGGGGTGGTCGGCCAGCCGGCGAACAGGTTGCAGGTGACGCCGGGCTTGCGGCCGGAGGGATCGAAATCGACCTCCTGCACGCGGACCAGCACGCGATCGGGGCTCTCCATCCAGGCGCGGTGCAGTTCCTTGCGGACGCAGGCATCGCGCATGTCTCCGAGCGCCACCAGCGTGTGCTCCTGGCGATCGAAGACCGTGCCGCCCTGCCCGTAGACCAAGGCGAATCGCGATAGCAGCTCGCGCAGGTTCTCGATCGGCTTCAGGGCATCTTTCCCCGCGCCCCCGGGTGCTTGAGTGGAAACGCCGCGGCTTCCGGTCGGTGCCCGCCACGACAGCTCCGTGATGCGGGCCTCGATCTGGCTGCGGACGACATGCAGGCCTTCGTGCGCGTGCAGGTCGTTGAAGTCGCTTGTCTTGGCCCCGCGCGCGATGAAGCGCTCGCGACGCCCGGCCTCATCGGCGAAACGCGGCAGCAGCATGGCGCCATGCGCGTCCATCGCTGCGGCCTCGGCGGCGAGCATGCCGGCGTTCGTCGCCAGGTGCGGTTCGCCGCACGTCGGGCACGCGACAGGATGCTCGGCAAGCACCAGGCGTTCGCGGCAGTGCCGGCACTTCTGCAATGCGTCATCGTCACCCAGGATCAGGATCCTGGCACCGCGATAGCGCCGCGCGAGCGCCGCGGCTACCGCAGGCAAGTTGCCCGCGTCGAAAGCCACCGCCACTGGATAGCTCGTCGCCATGTGCGCTGTCGCCGCGGTGGCGTAGCCCTCGGCAACCAGCAGGATCCACTGCGGCGTGCCGCCGATCAGGTGGAAGTGCCCCTTCTTGGCCAATCCCGCCGGCCAGAACTCCTTCGCCGGCTTGCGTTGCTGCTCGGCCAGCTTCGTCGATCGCAGCAGCTGCAGGCCGTGGATGGCGCCATTCGTGTCGAGCATCGGCACCACGGCTACGCCGGTCGCGCTGTAGCGCAGCCCGAATCCCTGCACGCCCTTGGCGACCAGGTAGTCCGACTCGCCTTCCGGCTTCGCCTTCTCCCAGGCAGTGGTGGCAACCTGGGCGGCGCGCTCCGCGTCTCGGCGCCGCGCGCCTTCAGCGCGGCGGCGGTCCTCGGCGAGGCGGCGCTTGAGCGCTTCGCGCTGCTCGGCGGTGAACTCGCTGTCGCGCTTGCGCAATTCCACCTTGGTGGCGCCGTTTTCGTTGCCGCGCCACACGCCGAAGGTGCCGACGACGAGCACATCGCCGCCGCTGGTATTGAGTTCGTGCAGGACGTACCAGCCCCGCTTCTCGCGCGCGCCCTCGACCTTGCAGCGGACCATCCGCCCGGTGGTGTCCAGGGTGTCGAGGATCAGGCCCGCATCGCGCAGCTGGCCAAGGACGTCATCGTAATTGGCCGACATTCAGTAACTTCCAGCGTCGCTATCTACCGAGAAAGCGGGGTCCGAATTACCCGCGATGGTTCCACGGGGGGAGGACCCACCCCGTGGAACATGAACGACCTTCGACTCGTTCAGGTTCAGCGACCCGCCCTCCGCGCGCGCGGTCTCGACCGCATCCCCCGGGGGAGACGGGGCCGGATCGAGCGCCAGCAGGCCCTGCGCGGCCGCGCGCGCCTCGTCCTCGCATCGATACCGCTCCCGCTCGGCCAGCGCCTCTTCGCCCTGCAGACCAGGCGCGTCGCCATACAGCACGCGCATGGCCTCCGCGATGTGCGCACGCGCTGTGCTGCTGATCGTTCTACGGCCGGCGGTGCGTGGTGCCCGGGGCGCATGGAAGATGGCCATCTCAAGCACTAGCCACCCCGCCATCGATTCCGCGGTCCACTGCCTGGCTCAAGCCGATCACGGCGGCGATCACGTCGCGGCCCGATGCGTGAATCTGGTCGCGGTAGGGCCGATCCTCGGGACCGAAGTGCCCGTCGGCAATCGCCGGGGCCACCGAGTGCAACAGGTTGGCGTAGTTCCCCACCAGCGTGGCCACGCTCGCCACCTGCAGGCCGGCGTCCGAAGGCATCGGCACGGCCAGCATGCCGCGGCGCGTGGCGAGGTCGCGCTCGCAATCGGCGCGATAGGGCTCCGATAGGCACAGCACCCAGGCATCCTCCAGGTCGGCAGGCAGGGTTTTCACCGTGCCGTCCATGTAGCGACGCAGGATCTGCGCGTTGTTCTCCATTGCCTTGATCAGGTCGGCACCGTCACCGGTGCGCAGCTTCACCTGCCGCACGTCCGGTGCCGTCATGGCCAGGTAGCGTTCGGCGACTTGCATGGCGAAACTGGTGTAGTTGCACGCCGTCCCGTCCAGCATCCGGCGGGTGTGGGCATAGATGATCGACTGGCGCGGCGGCAGGAAATGACGGGCGTCCTTCATGCGCAGCACCCCGTGCCGATCGAAGAATGCGGCCCATGCCCTTCCCCATCGTTCCCGCCCTGGAGTTCTGCGCAATGCGCTTCTTCGAGCTCGACTCGGGGCCGGGCGCCATCGTGGCGGTTTTCTTTTGCCCGGTCCGTGCCGATCAAGATCAGCCCACACACCACCCCGATAAGCGCGGCCTCGCCGACAATGCGAGTTCCCCGAAAAATCCGACGCACGGCGGCACAGTCGTGTGCATTGACAGCCATCGGCGCAGGCGCGCTAAGCATGCTTGACCTGCGCGAGGGCACCGCCAGCGAAATGCAATGGCCAGCCCACCTGTCGCCGCCGCGTCAGCAACGCGGCCCACTCGTCTGCCGTCAGAGACGGGTCGCCCTGGTCGGCGTTATCGAAGATGGGAGTGCCAACCAGCGAGCTCAGCTCGCCCGCGTCCAACGTGTCTTGCAGCGGGGTCAGATGACGGGCCATCAGGCAGCCTCCCCACCTTCGTTCCCAACAACTTCGAGATAGAGGGCGTGGAGTCGTACCGCTGCCATACCTCCGGGCTCGCGAGTTCGCCCCTGCTTGATGTCGCTCAGTGCTTGAGGGGACTTCCCGACAAGCCGCCCGATCTCCGTAAGAGATCTGCCGTGCTCCTCGAGTGCCTTGATCCGATGTGCCCAAGTGGTCTCCATGCGCCCACTCTACGGAATACCGTTACACAGAGTCAACGGCATTCCGTTACGGAATCCCGTTCTAATCATCAGAATGAATACAATCAAACACTTAGGCGCGCGCATTCGGGCGGAACGCGAGACTCAGCAGATATCGCGCTCCGAACTTGCAAAGGCGGCTGGCATAGCCGTCAGCACCCTTTCTGACTTGGAGCTTGGCGAATCCAAGTCAACAAGCGCGCTCCATAAGATTGCCGCCCGCCTAGGCGTCAGCCCGCACTGGCTTGAAACAGGCAAGGGCCCGAAGACGGCCGGCCACAGCGTCGCCGCTGACGACTGGACTGACATCACTGGATTCGCCCAGTCAGCTGCAGCCGGTGATGGCTCTGCGCCAGACGACTACGCAGAAACGCATACCCTGAAGTTCAAGTCCAGCAGCCTCCGTAGAAAGGGCCTATTTGCTCGGAAGCTAGCGGTCTTTTATGCGCGCGGGGATTCGATGCTCCCTCGAATTCACGACGGCGATGCCCTCCTATTCGATCAAGGCTCCACGTCTCCGGAGGATGACAAGATCTTTATTGTCCGATTTGAGGGGCACTTCTACGCCAAGCGCCTACTAAATTTGGGCGGCGAATGGTTCCTTGCAAGCGACAATCCTTACGATCCACGCTGGCGTAAGCCGATTCCAGTTCGCTCGGACGAGACATTTGAGATCGTCGGCAGAGTGCGCTGGATCGGCAGCTGGGAGGACTGAGTTTTGACAGCTATTAGCGAGCACGTTGAGGCCCTCCGCCTCCTACATCTACTGGCCAAAGCCGACGGCTCGCTACGGATGCGAGAGAGAGAGGCCATCCGAATGTTCTTGATGAACGCCGGACATTCCAACCATGAGGCATTAGATGCGATGAGTGAGATCTGCACCTGGCAGGCCTTCCCACTCAACAATGTTGAGAATCTCCTCGCCACGATTCGCATCATGCCCCGAACTTACCGACGCGAGGTCATTCGTGCAGCTCGGCATATAGTGGCGGCCGGAGCCTCAACGACCTCATCGGAAGCCACATTACTGAGCCGCATCGAGGCGGATCTGGATGCCCGGTTAGCCATATAACGGAATTCCGTTGACACGCACAAACGGAATGCCGTAGGGTTCGCTTCGCCAGCCAAGCTGGCGGGCGACCGGCGGGTCGCCAAGGCGGCCAGCCCTTCACCTCTGGCCGCCCGCGGCCACTCCCCAGGCCGGTGACCCGCTGGCGCCCTCCCTTCCCGGAGGAGCGCCATGTTCCAGACCGACACCGATCCCGACTCCCTGCCCGCCTGCGCGGTTCGCTGCTGCCGCACTGCGGCCCAGGATGACCATGCTCTCGCCCAGGCTCAGTTGCGCTCCAGCCGCGCATCCAGTGGCCGCTACCAGAACTCTCGCGCCGCGCGCCTTGATGCGACCAGCAAACGCATAGAAGCAGCCTCCCGTGATCTGGCCAGGGAAGCTCGCTCGTGAGCGCCCTCCCCGCCTCTGAATCCTTCGCCACCGGCCTGCGTGGCGAGACCCTCGCCCTGCTTGTCTGCCGCGATTTCATCTGGGCCGGCCTGCTCGCCAGCCCGCACAGCCTGACCCCGCGCGAGATTGGCGTGGCCACCGTGCGTCGGGCACACGTGCGCGGCCGAGATCTGCAGCTGGGCGACCAGCGCTTTCCAATGAGCCGCCACGCGCTGAAGCGCGCGACGCGCTGGCTTGATCGCCACGGCGTGCGCGTGACCGAGGTGCAGCCATGAGCCGCCGCATGCGCGCTTCCTGGGCGGTCGTCGTGCTGCTGCTGGCCTATGCCGTGCCGCATCGCCTCATCGAAATGGCGCAGATCCACCGCGCCTATCAGCAGGCCCAGGCCGATGGCCGCTGAGGTTTCCCTCTACCAGCGCTCGCGCGCGGCCGTCGGCGCCCATGCGATCGCCAGTCGCGAGATCGCGCTGGCCATCGACGCCCGCGACGCCAGCCAGTTCGAGTTCTGGCAGCGCATCGCGTGCGCCTGCATCGCCGAGCACGAGGAATGCGATGCCGCCATCCGCGCCGGCGTCGAGGCCTATCTCGGCTTCTCCGGCCTGCAGACCGGCAATTCCGACCTACACCAGCTGGAGGCATGACCATGCGCCAGACCGCTGTTCCGCTCCCCGCTTCCGTGCCCGGTTGCCAGCCGGGCCACCACCCTCACCTGGTCACCACCCACGGCGCGCCGGTACGCCATGCCTTGGGCGGCCCGATGCCGCCGCTGCATCACGTCGAGTGCTGCCGCTGTCAGGTGGCCACCCGCCCGCACCCCAGCCGCGCGATCGCCGAATCGCGCTGGGTCGATCCCGTCGGCCTGCACCGCATTCCCCTTTCCCAGATCACCCGCGCACGTGAGGAAGCACTCGCCGCGCTCAATGCCCAGGCCCACGCGGCCTGACCCGGAGGTTTCCATGGACCTGCAACCCATCGCCCGTCGCGCCCTGCTGGCGGCCTTCCAAACTCCCAGCCATTCGCTGCGGCGTGAGCGCGGCGGCTTCGCCACCCCGCCTGGCGACATCAAGGCCAGCGGCACCGCCGACGTCCAGGTGTTCACCCGGCGCGCGGTGAACTGGCTCGACAACGCCGGCCTGGTCGACTTCGACGATCCGCGCTACGCGTCGGTCGTGCGCCTCAATGCGCGCGGCGAGCGCTACGCGCAGGAGCTGATCCGCAGCCAAGCCAAGGTGGCACGCGCATGAGCCGCCATACCGTCGGGCTCGCGCTCATGGGCCGAAGCCCCCTGACCACCAGCGACAGCGACCTGCGCCGCGCCGCCCACAACCTGCCGCCGGTGGAGTTCGTCAGCGGCAACCAGCCGCAGAAGGACGCTGCGCGGTCCGAGCTGGCGCGCCAGCTCGCCGACTTCGAACGCCGCGGCGGGCGGGTCCAGGTGCTGGGCAACACCGCCCTCAAGCCCGGCAAGTCACGCCGCGAGGCGACCACCGAGCGCGCCCAGAAGGCCTTCGCGTCCTGAGCCCTCGCACGCTCCTTCCCTCCTTTCAAACCCAAGAGGTCCCCATGAGCACCAACAAAGAGCTTCAGCAACAGATCGAGCAGCTGCGCGCAGATGCCGCCACCAACGCAGCCGTGCTGGCTGAAGGACTGGCCGCGCTCACGCAACGGGTCGACGCCGTCGAGGCGCACGCCAAGACGATCGACCAGAAAGCCGGCGAGTGCGTGCTCGAGCTGCGGCAGGACATCAACGTCCTCAAGGCCGCCGTCGCTGGCCGCAAGCGCAAGTAGCACGCCGCGACCTCCCCGCCTGACCACCGACCAGAACTCCCCCATGGACCTCACCGCATTGAGCCTGCCGTCCCCGGGCACTTTCATCCGCCCGGTTGGCCCAACGGGCTTCCGCTACTGCCTAAAGGTCGATCGCGTGATAGCTAACCGGGTTCTGTGTGCCCGCTGGGGCATGCGCAACCGGCTGCCTTTCGATGACGGACACGTGTCGCGGCCCGATTTTTGCGTCGAGTTGCGGGCGGTTCGCCCTGGCGTGTGGAAGGTCGATGCGAAGCCGTGGGAGGACCGCTTTCTGAACCCCGTCTACTGGGTCAGCACCGGCGACCGCAACGCCCAGCTCGACTTGTTTGGGAGTGCCGTATGAACCTCACCGCCTCCTTCGGGACGCCGGCCCGCGCCACCCGCCTGCAATCCAAGAAGGACATGATCGCTGGCATGGTCGGGACGTCGGCAAAGTGCACGCGGAGCCGCCCACGGCATGACCTGGTCGGCTACGGCAATCTGCTCTCGGCGATGAAGTTCATGCGCTGGGCAATCGAACAGGACCACTTCCCAACCCCGGACTCGGTCATGACGCACTTCCGAGTCTGCCGAGCTACCGCCTACCGTTGGACCGCAGCGCTAGTCGAGGCGTATGGCATTGATCCCGCTTGCCGGCATGGAGGACGCGGGTGATCGGGTCGATCCTGCAGTATGAGGACCTGCAGCAGCTTTGCCAGCCAGGCAAGCGCCCGCGATTGGCGACGGTTGAAGCCTGGGCGCGCCGGCAGGGCATCCGCTTTCAGTACGACGGCCGCGGTGGTATATGGACTACGCTCGACGCCCTCAACGTGGCCTTGGGGATAGACATCACCGCCCGGAACGGGCCTTCATATCAAGCAGAAGACCTAATTTGAAGTACCCGCATTTCGAGCGGCCGCCCACGACTTGGACAGTCCCAGACATAGACCGGACTACCAACCTCATAGGGATTGGCGACACATCCAAATGAATGAGACGTCGAGTATGGAAACACTTCTTCGAATCTTGGGGACGCTGGCCGCGCTCGTAACCCTCGCCTTTCGCCTCGCGCTGTGGATGCTCTCGACGCTTTGGGGGGCATTCTTGCTAGCGGTGGCTCTGTGTCTCGCATCTCCGAAGCTAATGGGCGTGCAACCACTTTCAGTTGGGGAGCTCGTAATGAGTTATTCCGATGCTACCGACGAAATGAAGGCCTCCATTCTTGGTGCAACAGTGGCCGCAATCGGCTTCCTCTTCGCATTCTGGACAGCGAGTCAGGCCAACCGCGCCAGCGCGCTCAATAACCTCCGCAACGATAGCGCCATTGCGGTAGGCCAGTTCTTCGGAGGTCTCGGAAAGGACTTTACGGAAGTCGAGCTGTTCTTAGACGAGCTTGCGGAGGCCTTCTGCGAAGTCTCTACCAACGGCAGCTATCCGACTTGGGAAAGGCTCGCCCAGCGCTCGAATGCAATCCAGCAGGCCCGACTTCGAATCTCGGCAGCAACAAGCGAAGTGTATCGACTCTTGAGCTCCCATGAGCAAGTTCTTCGTGCAACTCCTGCCGCCTATCTGGTTGCGAAGCTGGCGCGGAAATCCCTGCTCAAGGCATCCGAGGATCTCTGGAAATTCCTCTTGCCGCTGAATTGTCCGAATGAAGGGCACTTCGTCGCATGGATGTTGAACGTCGGTCCTGATCAATGGAAAACCTTTTCCCGCAACGCCGACTATCACAGCTCCATGATGGCGGGTTACGCACAAGGAGCCGTCGCGGCGTTGCGCGCACCCATTGTTCCTCCAACCTTTGGCCTCGTTATGCAGTACTGGGAAAACCGAGGTGTACTCGCCGCGATGTATGCGCACCGCAAGAAGGCCAGGAACGATGCATAGGCCGCGGGGCAGACCACGCAAAGCGCCGGCAAACCTCCCCGGCCATATCGACTACGCCAAGGTGCCCAAGGGCATCTACTGGGATGCGAGCGGGAACGGACGCTGGTATGTCCATGAGCCGCATCCAGAGGGCCGCGGGGTCAAATCGCGGACGGTGGCCCAGGCTGGCGCCCGGCTTTCGGACCTGCACGTCATCGCGGAGCAGCGGGCAGGCTCGGCGTTTCGCGGCTCCGTGAGCTACGTCATCGACATGTTCGAGAACAGCCTCGCGTTCTCTCAGCTGGCGCCAAGCACCAAGAAGCACTATCAGGACTATGCCAAGGCGATCCGCGTCTACCCCCTCAAGAATGGCACCAAGCTGGGCGAGGCCATGGTCGACCGGATGACCCCTGGCGTGATGCGCAGACTCATCGACATCGTAGCCCAGGGCAGACCGGCTGAGCGCCCGGGCGAGGATGCGGTGCCCGGCTACCCCACCAAAGCGAACCACTGGCTTCGCTACCTGCGCCGGGTCTTCGGCTGGGCACGGGAACATGACCACGTGCGAACCAATCCCGCCGTGGGCGTGAAGCAGGTGCGCGAGAAGCGCGACCACCGGATGCCCGACCTTGAGCTGTTCCGCCGCGTGCAGGCCTACGCTCGCGAGTGCGGCGCCAAGGCTCCCCGCGAGAAAGGCGCCCTGCCCCCCTACTTGTGGGCGGCCATGGAGCTGGCCTATCAGGCCCGGCTACGCGGCATCGAGGTGCTGACCCTTACCGATGCCCATGACTTCGGCGACGATCTCATGACTAATCGGCGAAAGGGCAGCCGGGATACCCTGGTCCGGAAGGGCACGCAGCTGGCCGCAGCACTGGCCGCGCTGCGCGACTACCGTGAAGTGATCTGGACGCGAAGGAAGCGGCCCATCCCCATGCAGCCGCATGCGCGTCCCCTGCTGGTGGGTGAGGACGGCGAGCCGCTCACCCGCTCCGGGTTCAACACCGCCTGGCAGCGCATGATGAAGAATGCGATTCGGGGCGGTGTCCTGGCCGCAGAGGACCGGTTCGGGCTCCACGGGCTAAAGCACCGCGGTGTCACCGATACTCGCGGAGATAAGAAGCTCGCCAGCGGTCACAAGACGGATGCCATGCTGAACTTGTACGATCACGAAGTTCCTGTCGTAGACTCCGTCACTCAAGAATGACCGAACAATTCTGAGTCCTGACAGCGCTACCCTTTCGAGACACGGCCCAGCGCTCATCAACCGGGAAGCATTTCCGCCAGCTGATATCCACGCTCTGTTATCGCAAAGAGCTCACCTTTATCACCTCTCGGCTCTAGCATCTCGGCGATTACCAGCTCCTTCAGCGCTGACTCCCACTGCGCAACTACCCGCCGAGATTGCTCCGTGATGAGCTCTTTTCGGTTGACTGTAAGGCTGGTCCCACTCAGGTAATGCACCAAGAGCAGAGTGCCGGAGGGATCGAGACTTACATCAAGGAGCAGACTTTTCGCCGCATCCGACAAAGCTGGCAATTTGATCCCTGGTGCAATCTCAGTAGCCACGCGGCCGGCCAGCGCTTCACGGAATAGGCTATGACCGTTGACAGTCATTTGAAGATGATCAAACAGCTTACTTCCGAATTCCGTCGCGCCTTCATAACTCGCGTAAAGAGAACGAGACTGTAGTGACCCTTTAAATTCCATGAGCCTGGCAAACTCTTCCGCGTTGATGCTGGCAAGGTGCACTGGCGCATTATTGAAATAGAGCATTGCTGGCTTTCCCGCCGCAACATGCCGCTCTATCTCCTCCACAGAACCACTCGCGTAGTGTTCCGTGGGCGTCCCCAAGCGGGTCCAGAACATCGCGATCAACAAATCGCAACGTTCTAAGATTTGCTCGTTCAGAATCTTTTGAGGATGAGAGCCAACGATTGGCACGGAATGCGTTTCCCAGCCGACGGGCTGCAGCACCAGACCGGTCGCCTGCGAGTGCAGATCGTTCCATCGATGCACAACCTCACGCGCCAATGCGCGCTCTGCCATGACATCTGAAGGAGACGCGATCATGACATTGAATACAGTGGCTCGGTAGCTCATCCCCCCCCCTACTTACGCGCTCTGCGCTACAACCTGCGCCGCTGTAATGTGAGCGACGCCGAGTTGATTTTCAATTACCTTGACCGCTGGGGTCTGCGAGAATGTCAGGATTAGTGAGTGATGTAATGTAAGAACCAGGTCCTGCAACTTCTGATCACTTTCAAGGCGAACAATCTTCAACCCGAGCTCCTCAGCCTTATCCGGATTAATGTGCCTGTTGTGACTTTTCGAAGTCGACTGCTTGCCAAGGAGGTTGGCAATCGTTGCGAGCTTCTGATCCACTTCTTGCTCGGGCTCGCCAAGAAACATGCAGTTCTTCAGGGAAGTCCGAAGAAGCGTATCGGACCAATTAATTGCGTGCTCGCAGGACGTGATCAAAGTTGGCCAATACTTTGCAATGATCGGCTGCCACACGGCGATGAGCGCAGGATTGACCGCAATTTCCGCTGCTGCCCTAGTGAACTCTTCGATGATTCCCTGCGCCGGCATACCCATTATTTGCGGATCCACAGGGCCAATGCTGGACTGGCGCCCCATGACAATTTCCTTGCACGCGACGGAAATCAGCGTGCCTCCCGACATCGAGATCTGCGGCACGACCGCGCGTATGTCGCCCTGAAATAAGGAATGCAAATAGTCGATTAGTGACTCAGTCGCCGCCACGTCTCCGCCTGGGGTATGTAACAGCAGGTCCAGCCCTTTGCTACGGTCAAGGCCCTTGGCGCACGTCATGAACCCAATCTTGTCGGCGTCGGTGATTCCGAACTCGACGCCCTGCATGGCGCCCTTATTCAACCAACCCGAATAATAGACGAGCGTATTTCGTCCAGTGTGCTTCGACAGCTGCTTAAGATACTTATGACGAAGCCGATCGTGTGGCCCCTGGGCATTTGCCTGAAGCTCAGCTAGCGTCTCGTTCCAGTTGGGCATTCTGGGCATCCTTGCGTGCCAGGTTGTAGCCGCCAGTCCCGTTCGTCAGGACGGTTCTGTAGACAACTTCATTACCCTTGTAGCCACCCGCCATCAGATCGCGAAGTTCCTTCGCGTCTTTCTCGATTGGATCCAATCCAAACGTTGCGAAGACTTGCCGGATTTCCGTCATTGACTTACTCATGGCTTTTCCCGCCTTCGTTAGCCGTCCAAGTTTCCCGAACAAGCACAGACCCGAATCAAATTCTCGGCACCCAAATTTATCAGCAAAACGTATCCGCGTGTGGCCGGGCAAGTCGTAGGCGAGTTGGAATTTAGGGAGTATTTTAGGGAGGGCACGGCTATGGCCACGAAAAGACGCGCAACATATTGATTTTTATGGCGCGCCCGACAGGACTCGAACCTGTAACCGCCGGCTTAGAAGGCCGGTGCTCTATCCGGTTGAGCTACGGGCGCCCGGTGTCGTGAAAGGTGCCGTACCGTCGGACCGAGTGGTCGGGGTAGAGGGATTCGAACCCCCGACATCCTGCTCCCAAAGCAGGCGCGCTACCAGACTGCGCTATACCCCGAGCGAAACACGGCTCCCCGGCGCCATCGGCGCGAGGGTGGGCCATTGTCCGGGCTGGACGCCGCCGGGTCAATCTCAACCCGTCCGTGGATGAGAAGGATTCTCGCCGGATCAGCTATCCTTGGGCCATCGGCCATGACGGCCGGCCCCATGACAAGGAGATCGAGCATGTTCCGCAGTGGCAACCCCACCCTCCAGGAATCCACGTTCCTCGACCTGGCCAGCGGCAGCGTGGTGCGCCGCGATAGCGATGCGATGACGCTGTCCGGCACCGTCAACAAGACCGGCCTGCTGCTCCTGCTGGCGCTGCTGACCGCCTCCTTTGCCTGGAACCAGTCACTGGATGCCAACAAGGAACTGCTGCCACAGGCCAGCATCTACCTGTGGGGCGGCATGCTGGGCGGCTTCGTGCTGGCCCTGGTCACCACCTTCAAGAAGACCTGGTCGCCGGTCACCGCGCCGCTGTACGCGCTGGTCGAGGGTTTCTTCCTCGGTGCGATCTCGGCGATGTTCGAGGTCCGCTTCAACGGCATCGTGTTCCAGGCCGTGCTGCTGACCTTCGGCACCCTGTTCGCGCTGCTGTTCGCGTATCGCAGCGGCCTGATCAAGGCCACCGAGAACTTCAAGCTCGGCGTGGTCGCGGCCACCGGCGGCATCGCCCTGGTCTACCTGGCGACGATCGTGCTGGGCTTCTTCGGCGTGTCGGTGCCGTTCATCCACGACTCCGGCCTGATCGGCATCGGCTTCAGCCTGTTCGTGGTGGTGATCGCCGCGCTCAACCTGGTGCTGGACTTCGACTTCATCGAGACCGGCGTCGCGCAGGGCGCGCCGAAGTACATGGAGTGGTACGGCGCCTTCGGGCTGATGGTGACCCTGGTGTGGCTGTACATCGAGTTCCTGCGCCTGTTGTCGAAGCTGCAGTCGCGCAACTGAGCCACCCGTCCTCCCCCGCTCCCGCGAGCGGGGGAAGAAACATGAAAAAGGGCGCCTTCCGGCGCCCTTTTTCCTACCACCGGATCACGGGGATCACAGGCGGCTGGCGATCGCCTTGGCGAAACCCAGGGTGTTGCCGGTGCCGCCCAGGTCGGGGGTCAGCGAGTCCTTGGCCTCCAGGGTGGCGACGATGGCATTGCGCAGGCGCTCGGCGTTCTGCGGCTGGCCGATATGGTCCAGCATCTGCGCCGCGCCCAGCAGCAGGGCGCAGGGATTGGCCTTGCCCTGCCCGGCGATGTCCGGCGCCGAACCGTGCACGGCCTCGAAGATCGCCGCCTCGGTGCCGATGTTCGCGCCCGGGGCCAGGCCCAGGCCACCGACGAGGCCGGCGCACAGGTCGGAGATGATGTCGCCGAACAGGTTGGTGGTGACGATGATGTCGAACTGCTCCGGACGCATCACCAGCTGCATGCAGGCGTTGTCGACGATCATTTCCTGGAACTCGATCTCCGGGTACTGCGCGGCGACTTCGCGCGCGACCTTGAGGAACAGGCCGGAGGTCGACTTGATGATGTTGGCCTTGTGGACCGCGGTGACCTTCTTGCGGCCGGTGCTGCGGGCCAGGTCGAAGGCGTAGCGCACGATGCGTTCGGAGCCCTTGCGGGTGATCCTGGTGCCGGAGAAGGCGGTCTCGCCGTCCTCGGACACGGTCTGGCCTTCGCTCAGGTAGGCGCCTTCGGTGTTCTCGCGCACGGTGATCAGGTCGACGCCATCAGCGAAGCGCGACTTGGTGTTCGGGAACGACTTGGCCGGACGCACGTTGGCGTACAGGTCGAACTTGCGGCGCAGGGCCACGTTGATCGAACTGAAGCCCTCGCCGACCGGGGTGGTCAGCGGGCTCTTCAGCGCGACCTTGTTCCTGGCGATCGAGGCCAGGGTGGCTTCCGGCAGCAGGTCGCCGTGCTTTTCCAGTGCGACCAGGCCAGCGTCGGCCTCTTCATAGGTGAGGCCGGCCTGCAGCGCGTCGAGCACGAACAGGGTGGCGTCCATGATCTCCGGGCCGATGCCGTCGCCGCGGATGACCGTGATTGTCTGCGTCATGAGGTGTATTCCGAACGGGGGGAATGTCTAGTAAAGACGGAAAGCGCCGGTCGCCGCGGAGGCACCGTGCGCATGCGAATGCCAGTAGCGGAATTATGCCCGATCGGGCCCCTCCCCCCCAAACCGACCTTGGTCTAAGCGGGGGCGGACGTTCACCTGCGGGGCGCGGACGAGAAGGCGGAATCCAGGCTCCGGAAGACCCCGCCCGCACGCACCCCCTGCCCGCGCGGCCGCGCTGGCAAGGGTGGCGGGTCCGCCGCACGGACGCCGTCGCGCCCGGCACCCGGAGCCTGCGGCTTCAGCCGTGGCTGTGTTCCGACGGCGCCGGCGCACCGCCTTCCAGCTGGTCCAGGAAATCCACCGCCCGGCGCAGGTGCGGGATCACGATCGAGCCGCCAACCACCAGGCCGACCGAGAAGGTCTCGAAGAACTCCTCGCGGGTCACCCCGGCTTCCTTGCACTGGGCCACGTGGTAGCTGATGCAGTCATCGCAGCGCAGCACCATCGAGGCGACCAGGCCCAGCAGCTCCTTGGTCTTCACGTCCAGGGCGCCGGCCTGGTAGGTCTGGGTGTCGAGCGCGAAGAAGCGGCGCACGACCTGGTTCGGCTCGGCCAGGATGCGCTGGTTCATGCGCTGGCGGAACTCGGTGAATTCGCGGACGCGGTCCTCGCCGCCGTGCTGGTCGGTGCTCATGCCTGGCCCTCCGGGGTGCCGCCGGCCAGCAGGGGCTCGAGCCCGCCGGCCCGGTGCAGCGCCATCATGTCGTCATAGCCACCGACGTGGACGTCGCCGATGAAGATCTGCGGCACGCTGGTGCGCTTGGCCAGGGCCACCATCTTCTCGCGCTCGGCCGGGTCCAGGTCGATGCGGATCTCCTCCCACTGCTGTCCCTTGCTCTTGAGGAAATTCTTGGCCGCCACGCAATACGGGCAGATGGCGGTGGAATACAGCCGGATCCGGGGCGTGCCGCCCTGGGCCGGTGAAACGGTGTCGTTCACGGGAAACTCCGCGCAGGTTCAGTGGTCTGCAATATGGTAGCGGCCGTCTGGTATTTCGAGCCGCTGGCCGCAACACTGTGGACCGGTCCGCATTCACGCGCCGGCCAGCCGGCCGCCCCCCTCCCGGAGCCCGTCCTTGCGTTACCTGCTGCTTGCCACCGCCGTGACCCTGGCCCTGTCCACCGGACCGGGCCGCGCCCAGGACAGCCGCCTGCCGGACATCGGCTCGTCCGCCGGCGAGCTGCTGACCCCGGCGCGCCAGGCCGAGTACGGCAAGATGATGCTGGCCGAGCTGCGCAACTACGGCTACGTGCTGCAGGACCCGCTGATCGAGGACTGGCTGCAGACGATGGGCCAGCGCCTGGGCGCCAACAGCGACCAGCCGCGCCAGCCCTATACCTTCTTCATGCTGCGCGAACGCCAGATCAATGCCTTCGCCACCCTGGGCGGCTACGTGGCGGTGAACGCCGGCCTGGTCCTGACCGCCGAGCGCGAGGACGAGGTGGCCGCGGTGCTGTCGCATGAAATCGCCCACGTCACCCAGCAGCACGTGCTGCGCGGCGTGGAACGGGCGCAGCGCGACCAGATCCCGATCCTGCTGGGCATGCTGGCGGCGGTGATCGCCGCGCAGAGCGCCGGTGGCAACTCCAGCGGCGATGCGACCATGGCCAGCATCACCAGCGCGATGGGGCTGATGGCGCAGCGGCAGATCAACTACACCCGCTCCAACGAGTCCGAAGCCGACCGCCTCGGCATCCGTACGCTGGCGCGCAGTGGCTACGACGTCGACGCCATGGCCGGTTTCTTCGAGCGCATGTCGCTGGCGATGCGCGGCAACGAGGGCGGCTACAGCTCGCCGGACTACCTGCAGACCCACCCGGTGACCACCACCCGCATCGTCGAGGCCAAGGCCCGCGCCGAGCAGATGAAGAAGGACACCGTGCTGCTGACCACCAGCGTGCCGGGCAAGACCGAGCAGACCCGGGTCAATCCTTCCGACCCTTCGCTGTCCGAGCCGCTGGGCACCAGCAGCAACCCGCTGCTGCCCTATTCCTTCCAGGTCCCGTTCGACGTCGCCACCCGCGGCAGCAGTGGCCAGTTCGACTGGGCCAAGGAGCGCCTGCGCGTGCTCAGCGCCAACACGCCCGACGCGGCCATCCGCGAGTACGAAGGCCTGCGCCGCGGCAGCAAGGGCCTCACCGACGCCCAGCGCTACGGCCTGGCGCTGGCCCACATGCGCAACAGCGACAGCCCGGCCAACGTCGTCCACGAGCTGTCCGCGCTGCTGGAGGACCATCCCGGCAACCTGTGGATCGCCTTGGCACTGGGCGAGGCGGAAACGCGCGCCGGCCAGGCCACCCAGGCCAACAAGCGCTTCGAGTCCCTGCTCCACGAGTACCCGGACAGCCGCCCGGTGGCGCTGACCTACGCCGGCCTGCTGAACGAACAGGCCACCGCCGCGGCCGGTCGCCGCGCCCGCGAGATCCTCGAACCGCTGGCCCGTCGCGCCGGCGAGGATCCGGTGTTCCAGCAGAACTACGCCCGCGCCTGCGAACTGGCCGGCGACGGCAGCCGGGCCAGCGAGGCCTACGCCGAAGCCGCCTTCCTGAATGGGCGCGCCGAACAGGCCCTCATCCAGCTGCAGGCACTCAAGCGCCAGGACCTGGACTACGTCACCCGGGCCCGGGTCGACGCCCGTATCGCGGCGATCACCCCGACCGTGCTGGAGCTGCGCAGGCAGGGCGTGCGCGACCCCGAACTGTCGCGCTGAGCCCTGTCACATCGCAGTCATAAAACCGTAGTCTACTGGGCACCATCCGGCCTCCCCCACGGTAAAACCGCGTGCAGAAACGCATCCTGATCGTCGACGACGAACCCGCGATCCGCGACATGGTGGCCTTTGCCCTGCGCAAAGGCGAGTTCGAACCCATCCATGCCGGCGACGCCCGCGAAGCCCAGACCGCCATTGCCGACCGCGTGCCGGACCTGATCCTGCTGGATTGGATGCTGCCCGGCACCAGTGGCCTGGAACTGGCCCGGCGCTGGCGCAAGGACACCCTGACCCGCGAGATCCCGATCATCATGCTCACCGCCCGCGGCGAGGAGAACGATCGCGTCGGCGGCCTGGAAGCCGGCGTCGATGACTACGTGGTCAAGCCGTTCTCGGCCCGCGAGCTGCTGGCGCGGATCCGCGCGGTGATGCGCCGCGCCCGCGAGGACGACGAGGATGGCAGCGTGGCGGTCGGCGAGCTGCGCATCGATGGCGCCGCCCATCGCGTGTTCGCCGGCGAATCGCCGGTGCCGATCGGCCCGACCGAATACCGCCTGCTGCACTTCTTCATGACCCACCCCGAGCGCGTGTACAGCCGCACCCAGCTGCTCGACCACGTCTGGGGTGGCAGCGTCTACGTCGAGGAACGCACCATCGACGTGCACATCCGCCGCCTGCGCAAGACGCTGGAACCCTTCGGCCTGGAAAACATGGTGCAGACCGTGCGTGGTTCGGGCTATCGCTTCTCCGCGGCAACCTGACGGCTCCGCGCTCCTGCCGTCGATCATCGCCTACATGCCCCAGCACATACGTTCCGCCTGGTTCAAAACCCTTGGCTTCCTGACCCTGTGGCTGCTCGCCGCGCTGGTGATCGGCCTGCTGTCCGGCCATGCCTGGATGGCGGTGGCGCTGGCCGCCGTCGCCGCACTGGCCTGGTCGTACTGGCGCCTGGGCCGCGTGCTGCGCCGATTGACCGCCCGCCAGCGCTGGGAACCGGCCCCCGAGGCCGGCGCCTGGAATGAACTGGACCGCCTGCTCTATCGCAGCCAGGCCGAGATGCGCACGCGCAAGCGCCGCCTGGTGCAGATGCTGCGCACCTACCGTGCCGCCGCCGCCGCGCTGCCGGACGCGGTCGTGGTGGTCGATCGCAACCACCAGCGCGTGCAGTGGTTCAACGAAGCCGCCGGCGGCCTGCTTGGCCTGCACCATCCCGGCGACCTGGGTGCGCCGGTGGTCAACCGCCTGCAGCCGCTGCCGCTGGCGCACTGGCTGGCAGCCGGGCGCAATGCCGAGCCGATGCTCGACGCGCCTTCGCCGGTCGATTCCAACCTGCGCCTGAACCTGCGCCTGATCCCCTACTCGGACGATTACTGGCTGCTGGTGGCGCGCGATGTCAGCAAGCTGCTGCGACTGGAACAGGTGCGACGCGACTTCGTGGCCAATGTCTCGCACGAGCTGCGCACGCCGCTGACCGTCGTGCACGGCTACCTGGACATGCTCGACCCGGAAGACTTCCCCGATTCGGGCCCGATGTTGTCGGAGATGCGCAAGCAGTCACAGCGCATGGCGCAGCTGGTCGAGGACCTGCTGACGCTGTCGCGGCTCGAATCGCAGGACGAGATCGGCGAGGAGCACGTGGCGATGGCGCCGATGCTGGCCACGCTGCGCCGCGAGGCCGAGGCGCACAGCCAGGGCCGCCACACCATCGAGGTCCACGACGAGGCCGGCTGCGACCTGCTCGGTTCCAACAAGGAGCTGCACAGCGCCTTCTCCAACCTGGTGACCAATGCCATCCGCTATACCGCCGCCGGCGGCACGGTCAGCATCCGCTTCGCGCGCGAAAGCGACGGCGGCGTGGTGCTGGCGGTGCGCGATACCGGCTACGGCATCCCGGCCACGCACCTGCCGCGCATCACCGAGCGCTTCTACCGCGTATCGAGCAGCCGCTCGCGCGAAAGCGGCGGCACCGGACTGGGCCTGTCGATCGTCAAGCACGTGCTCGGCCTGCACCAGGCGCGGCTGGAGATCCAGAGCGAAGTCGGCAAGGGCAGCGAATTTTCCTGCCACTTCGGGCCGGCCCGCGTGGTCGCGCGCGACGGCGACAGACACGCCACGGTCGCGAACGGCGTGATATGAATACCTTCGCCTGCCCCTGTGGCACGCCCCCTTCCTGCAGTCCGGACGCCTGAACTTCCATGGCCAGTGCCCACAAAGCCGCCGCTGTCGCCGCCGTCGAACCGAGCCAGCCTGATCCGCTGCGTGATCCGGCGCTGTACCTGAATCGCGAACTGTCGCAGCTGGACTTCAACTTCCGCGTGCTGGCGCAGGCGATGGACGAGCAGGTACCGCTGCTGGAACGGCTGCGCTTCCTGTGCATTTCCTGCACCAACCTGGACGAGTTCTTCGAGATCCGCGCCGCCACCGTGCGCCATGCGCAGGAGTTCGGCCTGGCACCGGCGCCGGATGGCATGAGCCCGACCGCCATCCTCAACGCGGTGCACGACCGCGCAGCCGAACTGGTCGAGCAGCAGTACCACTGCTGGAACGAAGTGCTGCGCCCGGCGCTGAGCGAGGCCGGCGTCGGCGTGCTGGGTCGCAACTCGTGGACCCCGCGCCACAAGCGCTGGCTGCGCGCGTACTTCCGCAACGAGATCATGCCGGTGCTGTCGCCGCTGGGCCTTGATCCGGCGCATCCTTTCCCGAAGATCCTCAACAAGACGCTCAACATCGTCGTCGTGCTGGAAGGCACCGATGCCTTCGGCCGCGCCGGCCACCTGGCCATCGTGCGCGCGCCGCGCTCGCTGCCGCGCATCATCCAGCTGCCCGCCAGCCTGTCCGAGCCGGGCACGCAGCAATTCGTGTTCCTGTCCTCGGTGCTGTCGGCGTTCGTGGACGAGATGTTCCCGGGCATGGAGGTCAAGGGCGCCTACCAGTTCCGCGTGACCCGCAACTCCGAGCTGGTGGTCGACGAGGAGGAAGTGGAGAACCTGGCGCTGGCGCTGCGCGACGAGCTGGTCGACCGCGGTTACCGGCCGGCGGTGCGGCTGGAGATCGCCGACGACATGCCCCGGCCGATCGTGCGCACGCTCCTGCAGAACTTCGAGCTGCCCGACAATGCGGTGTATCGCATCGCCGGCCCGGTCAACCTCAGCCGCGTGGTGCAGGTCTATGACCTGGTGCAGCGCCCGGAGCTGAAGTACCCGCCCTTCAACCCACGCACGCTGCGCGACAGCGAGGGCATCTTCGACATCGCCGGCAAGGGCGACATCCTGCTGCACCATCCGTTCGATGCCTTCACCGCGGTGCTCGACCTGCTGCGCCAGGCCGCCGTCGATCCCCATGTCCTGGCGATCAAGCAGACCCTGTACCGCACCGGCAAGGACTCGGCGATCGTCGATGCGCTGATCCAGGCCGCGCGTGCCGGCAAGGACGTCACCGTGGTGGTCGAGCTGCGTGCGCGCTTCGACGAGGAGGCCAACCTCGGCCTGGCCGACAAGCTGCAGGAAGCCGGCGTGCAGGTGGTCTATGGCGTGGTCGGCTACAAGACCCACGCCAAGATGCTGCTGGTGGTGCGCCGCGAGGGGCGCAAGCTGCGCCGCTACGTCCACCTGGGCACCGGCAACTACCACAGCGGCACCGCGCGGGCCTATACCGACCTGAGCCTGATCACCGCCGACGCGGATATCGCCAACGACGTGCACCTGCTGTTCCAGCAGCTGTCCGGGCTGGCCCCGAAGATGAAGCTCAAGCGGCTGCTGCAGTCGCCGTTCACCCTGCACACCGGCGTGCTGGGCCGGATCGAGCGCGAGACCCGGCTGGCCGCCGCGGGCCGTCCCGGCCGCATCATCGCCAAGATGAATGCACTGAACGAGGCGCAGGTCGTGCGCGCCCTGTACCAGGCCAGCCAGGCCGGCGTGCAGATCGATCTGATCGTCCGCGGCGCCTGCACGCTGCGCCCGGGCGTGGCGGGCGTGTCGGACAACATCCGGGTGCGCTCGATCGTCGGCCGCTTCCTCGAGCACAGCCGGGTCTACTGGTTCGGCAACGACGGCGCGCCGGAGCTGTTCTGCGCCAGCGCCGACTGGCTGGAGCGCAACCTGCTGAGGCGGGTGGAAACCTGCTTCCCGATCCTGGAGCCGGAGATTGCCGAGCGCGTGTTCCGCGAAGCCCTGCAGAACTACCTGGACGACAACTGCAACGCCTGGGAACTGCACGCCGACGGCATCTACCGCAAGCTGGTCGCGCAGCCGGGCGAGGCGCTGCATTCCGCGCAGCAGACCCTGCTCGACGGGGTCTGAGCCATCCCGGCGGCCCTTCACGCCAGGGCGACGCCGCCCATCGGAACCGCGCTGCGGTCACCCCGCGCCGGTTCCGCTGCCGCCCATACTGCGCGGCGGCCATCGCCACGCTAACATTTGCCCCATGCCGAATACTTCCCCCACCTCCCCGCCGTTGCAGGACGGTGACCTGCTGGCGGCCATCGACCTGGGGTCCAACAGCTTCCACATGATCATCGCGCGCTACGTGCTCGGGCAACTGCGCGTGGTCGACCGCCTGCGCGAGACCGTGCGCATGGCCGATGGACTGGATGGCAAGGGCGGCCTGTCCGCCGAGGCCCGCGAGCGGGCGCTGGAATGCCTGGCCCGGTTCGGCCAGCGCATCCGCGAGATCCCGCCGGCGCGCGTGCGCGCCCTGGCGACCAACACCGTGCGCCAGCTGCGCTCGCCGCAGACCTTCCTGGCCCCGGCCGAAGCAGCACTGGGCAACCCGATCGAAGTGGTCAGCGGCCGCGAGGAGGCGCGCCTGATCTACCTGGGCGTGGCCCATGCGCAGCCGCCCAAGCCGGACCATCGCCGCCTGGTGATCGACATCGGCGGCGGCTCCACCGAGTTCATCATCGGCCGCGGCTTCCAGACGCTGGAACGTGAAAGCCTGCAGGCCGGCTGCATCGCCAGCACCCGGCGCTTCTTCCCGGGCGGCAAGCTGTCGAAGAAGCGCTGGAAGGATGCGCTGACCGAGATCGGCGCCGAGTTCCAGCAGTTCGCCACGTTGTACCGGGCACTGGGCTGGCATGAGGCGGTCGGATCCTCCGGCACGCACAAGTCGATCGGCGAGATCTGCGCGGCGATGAAGCTCACCAAGGGCGCGATCACCGCCCAGGCGTTGCCGGTGGTACGCGAGGAGCTGCTCAAGACCAAGCGGATCGAGGACATCAACCTGCCCGGGCTGTCGGCCGACCGCCGCCCCATCATCGCCGGCGGCATCCTGGTGCTGGAAGCGGCCTTCCAGGCCCTCGGGCTGGAGAAGCTGATGGTCAGCAAGGCGGCGATGCGCGAGGGCATCCTCTACGACATGCTCGGCCGCGCCGGCGCCGACGACCCGCGCGACAGTTCCGTTGCCGCGCTCGTGCTGCGCTACGGGATCGACGAGAACCAGGCCGGCCGCGTCGAGGCCACCGCCCAGCGCCTGCTGGCGCAGGTCGCCGAGGCCTGGCAGCTCGATGGCGATGACGGGCGCATGCTCGGTTGGGCCGCGCGCCTGCACGAGCTCGGGCTGATGATCGCGCACAGCCAGTACCACGTGCACGGCGGCTACGTGCTCGAGAACTCCGATATCGCCGGCTTCTCGCGGCAGGAACAGCAGGTGCTGGCGGCGTTGGTGCGCACCCATCGCCGCAACGTCCCGCGCAATGCCTTCGACGCCCTGCCCGACCGCCTGCTGCTGCCGACCCGCCGTCGCGCCGCGTTGTTGCGGCTGGCGGTGCTGCTGCACCGCGCGCACGAGTCGGACCCGATCCCGACGCTGGAACTGAGCGCCGATGACAACCGCCTGTCGCTGGTGCTCTCGCAGCAATGGCTGAGCTCGCGCCCGCTGCTTCGCGCCGACCTGATCGGCGAAGTCGAGGGCATGGCCGGGCTGGGCATCGCCTTCAAGCCATTCGAGGCGTGACCCATCCCGCGCGCGGACTGCTTCCCCTGGGTTCTGCCGCTGGAAAAAAGCCAGGGCCCCAGGCCCTGGCCTGCCCATCCCCCGCGGCTACCGCCGCGCCCCCTCGCCGCCGCGCCCCTCGATAAAACAACAAGAGCGCCCGCGCAGCGAAGGCGCCCCGCTGTTCTCGCCGGGCAAACAACCCGCCGTCATCAACCTGTTACCCGGCTGACACCTGCATGCCACCGCCTTTGCCGAAGCTGGCGGCCATCGGAGGTCCGCCATGCGTTACGCCATCGTCACCGAGACGTATCCGCCGGAAGTAAACGGGGTCGCGCTCACCGTGCAGGGGCTGGAAACCGGCCTTCGCGCGCGTGGCCACGATGTCCAGGTGATCCGCCCCCGCCAGCCGGCCGAAGCCGGCAGTGGTGACCGCTGGCAGGGCGATACGCTGCTGGTGCGCGGTGCCTCGCTGCCGCGTTATCCCGGCCTGCGCTTCGGACTGCCTGCAACCCAGCGGCTGACCCGCCACTGGTCGACCCAGCGCCCCGACGCCGTCTACATCGCCACCGAGGGCCCGCTCGGCTGGTCGGCCATGCGCGCCGCGCGCCGCCTCGGCATCCCGGTCGCCAGCGGCTTCCATACCCGCTTCGACGAATACCTGCCCGAATACGGCGCCGCCTGGCTGCAGGGCGCCGCGCTGCGCTGGATGCGCCGCTTCCACAACCAGGCCGGCGCCACCCTGGTGCCCACCGAGGAACTGCGCGGCTTCCTGCTCGACAGCGGCTTCGATCGCGTGCGCCTGCTCGCCCGCGCCGTCGACAGCCTGCAGTTCGATCCGCGCCGGCGCGACCCGGCGCTGCGCGAGGAATGGGGCATCGACGGCCATGGCTTCGCCGCGATCTACGTGGGCCGCATCGCCGGCGAGAAGAACCTGCCGCTGGCGGTGCGCGCGTTCCGTCGCCTGCAGCAGGTGCGCCCGAAAGCACGCTTCGTCTGGGTTGGCGACGGCCCGCTGCGCGAGCGCCTGCAGCGCGAGAATCCCGACTTCATCTTCTGCGGCATCCAGCGCGGCGATGCGCTGGCCAGGCACTTCGCCAGCGGCGACCTGTTCCTGTTTCCCAGCCGCAGCGAGACCTTCGGCAACGTCACCCTGGAGGCAATGGCCAGCGGCGTGCCGACGGTGGCATTCGACTATGGCGCCGCGCGCCAGTACCTGCGCGACGGCATCAGCGGTGCGGCGGTGAACGAAGACGACGCGTTCATCGAAGCGGCGGTGCGCCTGGCCGGCGACGACGCCCTGCGCCTGTCCATGGGCGAAGCTGCCGCCATGGCGATGAAGCAGCTGCAACCCGAACGCGTCGTCGCCGACTTCGACGCCACGCTGCAATCCCTCATCCAGGAACGAGGCCACTATGCCGTCGACGCGGCTTGAAGGTCTGCGCGGTCGCGAAACGCGCTGGTGCAGGCGCGCCAACCACTGGTGTCGCCGCTCGCGGACAAGGCGCTTCTTCGCCTCGGTCAGCCGCCTTGGCGACGGCGTGTTCTGGTATGCGCTGATGGGACTGCTGGTCGTGGTCGACGGCCTCGATGGCGTGCGCGCTTCCGCGCACATGGCGGCCACCGGCGTGGTCGCGCTGACCCTGTACAAGAGCCTCAAGCGCTGGACGCGGCGGCCGCGCCCGTTCGCCGCCGACCTGCGCATCCGCGCCTGGGTCGCGCCGCTGGACGAATTCAGCTTCCCTTCCGGGCATACCCTGCACGCGGTGTCCTTCAGCATCGTCGCGCTGGCCTACTACCCGTGGCTGGCCCCGGTACTGGTGCCGTTCTCGGCCTGCGTGGCGCTGTCGCGCGTGGTGCTGGGCCTGCACTACCCGAGCGACGTGCTGGCCGCCACCGCCATCGGCAGCCTGCTGGCCAGCCTGTCGCTTGGCTTCCTGCCGATCGCCACCCTGGTCTGAGCGCGCGGCGGCGGCGCCGCCCTGCCCTACAATGCCGGGCATGACGACCCTATTCGTATCCGACCTGCACCTGGATCCGGCGCGCCCGGCGATCACCGAGCTGTTCCTGGCGTTCCTGCGCGGTGAAGCACGTGATGCCGACGCGCTGTACATCCTCGGCGACCTGTTCGAAGCCTGGATCGGCGACGACACGCCCTCGCCTGCCGCCGACGCGGTGGCCGCCGAGCTGCGCGCCCTGGCCGACAGCGGCGTGCCGGTCTACTTCATGGCCGGCAACCGCGACTTCCTGGTCGGCGAGGACTACGCGCGCCGCGCCGGCTTCCGCATCCTGCCCGATCCGACCGTCATCGACCTGTACGGCCACCCGACCCTGCTCATGCACGGCGACCTGCTGTGCACCGACGACGTCGCCTACCAGCAGTTCCGCGCGCAGACCCGTGACCCGGCCTTCATCGCCAACTTCCTCGCCCAGCCGCTGGCCGCGCGCGTGGCCTTCGCGCAGCAGGCGCGGGCCGCCAGCCAGGCACGGCAATCGGAGCTCAAGGAAGGCGATCGCGCCCAGTTCGAAACGGTCACCGACGTGGCGCCAGCCGAAGTGGCGGCGACCTTCGCCCGTTACGGCCTGGACCGCATCATCCACGGACACACCCACCGCCCGGCGATCCACTCGCTGCAGGTCGGCGACAACGCGGCCACCCGCGTGGTGCTGGGCGACTGGTACGAGCAGGGGTCGGTGCTGCGGGTGGACGCCGACGGCATGATCCTGGAGTCGCTCGCCTCCGCGTAAGGACGCGACCGATCTATCCGGCCTGTTCCACCAGGCTGGCCAGTTCGTCCTCGTCGAAGCCCGCCAGCAGGCGGGCTTCCATGTTGAACGGACCATGCAGGTAGCCACCGGCGTATTCGCGCAGCAGCTCCCTGAAACGCGCACGCGGCTCCACGCCAGCGCGCTCGCAGTACCAGCGATACCAGCGCGAGCCGGCGGCGACATGGCCGACCTCCTCGCGCAGGATCACCTCCAGCACCTCGGCCGTGGCCGCGTCACCGAGCGAGCGCAGCTTCACGATCATGCCCGGGGTCACGTCCAGGCCGCGCGCCTCCAGCACGCGCGGCACCAGCGCCATGCGCGCCAGGCCGTCGTGCGCGGTCTTCTCGCACATTTCCCACAGCCCGTTGTGGGCGTCGAAGTCACCGTAGTCGTGGCCGTAATCGCGCAGGCGCGCGCGCAGCAGCTCGAAGTGGCGCGATTCATCCTCGGCCACGCCGACCCAGTCGGCCTGGAACGGCGCCGGCGCTTCGCGGAAGCGGTAAACCGCGTCCCAGGCCAGGTCGATCGCATTGAGTTCGATGTGCGCGATCGCGTGCAGGAACGCCGCACGGCCTTCGGCACTGCCCAGGCCACGGCGCGGCAGCTCGCGCGGATGCACCAGCCGGGGCACCGGCGGGCGACCGGGCATGCGGATCGGCTCGGGGGCCGCGGCCGCCGACGGCATCGCCAGTTCGCCGCGCCGGAACGCGGCGGCGTGACGCTGGGTCAGCGCGACCTTCTCGGCCGGATCGGCTGCCGCCAGGCAGCGCGCGGCGGCCTGCAGCAGGTCGGCGGACAGGGCCGTTTCCATGCGATCTGCGGGGGCGCCGCGATCAGGCGCGGCGCCTGCGCTTGGCCTCGTCCGAACGCAGCTGCTGGATGCGCTCGAAGTAGCCCGGCTCGATGCCGGTGGTGTAGTGGCCGTTGAAGCACGAGGAATCGAACTCGGTCAGCGCCGGGTTGCCCTCGCGCACCGCGCTCTCCAGGTCTTCCAGGTCCTGGTAGACCAGCCAGTCGACGCCGAGGAACTCCTGGATCTCCTGTTCGCTGCGGTTGTGCGCGACCAGCTCCTCCGCCGCCGGCATGTCGATGCCGTAGATGTTCGGATGGCGCACCGGCGGCGCCGCCGAGGCCAGGTAGACCTTGCGCGCGCCGGCCTCGCGGGCCATCTGCACGATCTGCCGGCTGGTGGTGCCGCGCACGATCGAGTCGTCGACCAGCAGCACCACGCGGTTGCGGAACTCCAGGTGGATCGGGTTGAGCTTGCGGCGCACCGACTTCACCCGCTCGCCCTGGCCCGGCATGATGAAGGTGCGGCCGACATAGCGGTTCTTGACGAAGCCTTCGCGGTACTTCACCCCAAGCACGTTGGACATCTCCAGCGCGGCATCGCGCGAGGTGTCCGGGATCGGGATGATGGTGTCGATGTCATGGTCCGGGCGCAGGCGCAGGATCTTTTCGCCGAGCTTCTGGCCCATGCGCATGCGCGCCTTGTGCACGGACACGTTGTCGATCATCGAGTCCGGGCGCGCGAAGTACACGTATTCGAAGATGCATGGGGTGTGCTCGGTGTCCGGCGCGCAGACCTCGGAGAACAGTTCGCCGCGCGCGGTGATCACCAGCGCCTCGCCCGGCAGCACGTCACGCACGCGCTGGAAACCGAGGATGTCCAGCGCCGCCGATTCGGACGCGACGATGTATTCGTCGCCTTCGGCATGGCTGCGCTTGCCCAGCACCAGCGGGCGGATGCCGTGCGGGTCGCGGAAGGCGACCAGGCCCAGGCCAAGCACCACGCTGACGACGGCATAGCCGCCCTTGCAGCGACGGTGCACGCCGGCGACCGCGCGGATCGCCGTTTCCGGCGACAGCGAACGCTGCGCATCGAGTTCATGCGCGAACACGTTCAGCAGCACTTCGCTGTCCGAATCGGTGTTGATGTTGCGGCGATCGGTCTCGAACACCTGCTGGCGCAGGGTCTCGGTGTTGATCAGGTTGCCGTTGTGCGCCAGGGCGATGCCGTAAGGCGAGTTGACGTAGAACGGCTGCGCCTCGTCCATGCCTTCGGAACCTGCGGTTGGATAGCGGCAGTGGGCGATGCCCACGCGTCCCTCCAGCACGCCCATGGTCTTGGCGTCGAAGACGTCGCGGACCAGGCCGTTGGCCTTCTGCACGCGCAGGCGCGTGCCATCTGCCGTGGCGATGCCCGCTGCGTCCTGGCCGCGATGCTGCAGGACGGTCAGCCCGTCATAAAGCTGCCCGGCGACGTTCTCGTTGCCGACGATACCGACGATGCCACACATGTTGCGCGTTCTCCGCTGCGGCTTGCGCCGCTACTGTGAAGGTGGCCGTGCCTGGCCGTGGGGGTCGGCCCGCCGAGGGCCGTGTTCGCCGCCGCTCGCGGGCGCCGGCTCGATGTTGGTGGGCAGCGCCGCGGCAGGTTCCGCCGTGGCCGTCTTGCTGCCCTCGCCCGCGCGGCCCTCCGCCGCGGACGCTGCGACGGGCTGTCCCGTCGCGCTGAGGTAACCATTATCGCCCGGCAGGGCCAGCTTGCCCAAATCCGGCACCGGAACACTCCAGTCCGGCAGCTGCGCGCGCATCCACTGCACGCCGGGCTGCAGCCACGGGACCACCCGCGACTGCTGCCATGAAGGTTCGTGCGGCAGGGCGCTGTAGCCCAGCAGCAGCACCAGCACGCAGGCCAGCACCACGCCACGCACCGCGCCCAGGCCCAGCCCGGCGATCCGGTCCAGGCCACCCAGCCGCACCGCGTTGACCGCCGCGCGGACCATCCAACCGACCAGCGCCACCATCGCGAACACGATGATGAACACGCCGCCATAGCCGCACAGGTACTGCGGCAGCGTCGGCAGTTGTCCGTGCGCCAGCCATGTCGCCGCCGCGCCACCGAACAGGAACGACATCCACACCGCCAGCAACCACGACAGCGTGCCGACGACGATCCCGATGAAGCCGCGGAACAGGCCCAGCAACGCGGACAGTCCGATCACGCCCAGCAGCACCACGTCGATCACGCCACGCTCCCTGCGTCAGTCTTCACGCGCACGTCCTGTGCCGCCGGCTCCTGCATGGGTCCGCCGGGCATGGGAATCAAGGATGTGGCCGCACCATGCCGGCGATCCCGACCTTGGCCGCGACCTGCGCCTTCAGCTGTTCAGCATCGGCCCGGTTGGCCACCGGCCCGACCCGCACGCGGCTGAGCGTGCCCTTGTCGGTGCGCACCTGTTCGACGAAAGCGCTGAAACCGGCCGCGCGCACGCGGTCGCGCAGCGCGTTGGCGTCTTCGACGCGGCCGAAGGCGCCGAGCTGGACGGCGAAGCCGACGCCGCTGGCAGCCGGGGCCGCCGGTGCAGCCGGCGTCGCCGGCTTGGTCACGGCCGGGACCTGCGGCTTGGGCGCCGGTTCAGCCGGCTTGGGCGTGGCGGCGACCTGGGCGGACGGTTTCGGCGCTTGGGCGGCCGGCTTGGCCGGCTCCGGCGGCAGCGGCTCGCTGCGCACCGGCGCGGTCTGTGCCGGCGCGCTGGTGGCCACCGGGGGCGCGCTGGGCGCCGGCACGGCGGCGGGCACGGCGGCATCGGCATTGAGCACCACGACCTGGGCATTGACGTCGTTGCGCACCTTCACCGCCTCCAGGCGCACCGATTCGGCCTGCGCCTGGTCGGCGTAAGGGCCGATGCGCACGCGCCAGGCGGGGCGTCCATTGATCTGGGTGGCCTCGCTGAAGCCGGGCAGCTGGGCCTGCTTCAGCCGCGCGATGACCGCATTGGCGTCGGCCTCGCTGGCGTAGGCACCGAAATTCACCGCGTAGTTGCCGGCCGCGGCGGACGGCGGCAGCGCCGTGGCGTCCTGGGCAGGCGCGGTGGCCGCCGGCGCATCGCCGACCGGCGCCGGACCGGCGCCCGGGCTCATGCCAACCGCACCCCCGGCGGGCGCGCCACCCGGGGTGACCAGGGGCAGCTCGCGGGTTTCGAACTGGCCGTCGGCCGGCGCCGGCGGCGCCTCGATCGGCACGTCGCTCACGCCGCTGTCGGGCGCGGGGCCCTTGACCAGCATCGGCAGGAAGATCACGGCGAGCGCCACCAGGACGGTGGCGCCGATCAGGCGCTGCTTGAGGGTTGTATCCACGGATATTCGACGGCGCGGCAGAGGATCGCGGCGATTATAAGGCCCCCGCCCCGGCACCGGCCTCAAGCAACTGAACGAAGTGCCTGCAGGGCCTCGCCCACGGTGTGGAAAGAGCCGAACACCAGCACCCGATCGCCGGCGCGCGACTGCGCCAGCGCCTGGCGCAGCGCGACGGCGACCGCATCGGCGCGTGCACCGGCAGCCGCGGCGGTGCCGGCCAGGCGCTGCGCCAGTGCCGCGGCATCCTGCCCGCGCGGACCCGCCAGCCCTGCCAGGTGCCAATGATCGATGTGCCCGGCCAGGGCCTCGACCACGCCCACGCTGTCCTTGTCCGACAGCGCCGCATAGACCGCGCGCGTCGTACCACCGCCCCGGCGCGCCTTCAGCCAGGCCGCCAGCGCACGTGCGGCCTGCGGGTTATGGCCGACATCCAGCACGACCTCGACCCCATCGACGTCGATCGACTGCAGCCGCCCGGCCACGCCGGCCCGGGCGATGCCCTCGGCCCACGCGCCGCGGGGGATCGGTGTGCGCAGCGCGCGCAACGCGGCGATCGCCGCGCCGGCGTTGGCCAGTTGCACGGGTGCGCGCAGCGCCGGCATCGGCAGCTCCAGGCGCACCGACACGTCGCGCCAGCGCCAGAGCTCGCCGTCGATCGGCTCGCAGAAGTAATCGCTGCCGTAGCGGATCGCGTTGGCACCGAGCAGGTAGGCCCGGCGCAATACGCTGGACGGCGGGTCGATCTCCCCCAGCACCACCGGTTTCCAGCCGCGGATGATCCCGGCCTTCTCCGTCCCGATGGCCTCGCGATCGGCACCGAGCCACTCGGTGTGGTCGATGTCCACGGTGGTGATGATCGAGACGTCGGCATCGACCAGGTTGACCGCGTCCAGGCGCCCGCCCAGCCCCACTTCCAGCACCGCCAGGTCCAGCGTGGCGCGCCCGAACAGCCACAGCGCCGCCAGCGTGCCGTATTCGAAATAGGTCAGCGCGGTGTCGCCGCGCGCGGCCTCCACCGCGGCGAAGGCGGTTACCAGGCTGGCGTCGTCGGCGTCCTGGCCATCGATGCGCACGCGCTCGTTGTAGGCCAGCAGGTGCGGCGAGGTGTAGGCGCCTACCTTCCAGCCGGCGGCACGCCCGATCGCCTCGATGAAAGCCACGGTCGAACCCTTGCCGTTGGTGCCGCCGACCACGATGGTGCGGCGCGCCGGTGCGCCCAGGCCCAGCCGCGTGGCGACCTCGCGCACGCGCTCGAGCCCCATCGCGATCGATTGCGGGTGCTGGCGCTCGATGTAGTCGAGCCACTCGGAAAGGGTGTTGGGGTTGGCCACGGGAATCGCTGGGGAGGTGAAATCCCGGCCATTATCGCGGGTCCCTCCCCCCGGCCGCCAACCCGGGCAGCCTCAGTAGCGCGCCCGCGAGGCTGCCTTGGCCACGTACATGGCCCGGTCGGCGGCGTTCATCCAGTCGTCCAGGCCGCGGTGGTGCGGGGCCAGCAGGGCCACGCCGATACTGACCCCGACCCGCAGCCCCGGCCAGCGTTCCAGCGCCAGCGCGGCGACGGCCTCGCGCAGGCGATTGGCGGCAGCCTCGCCCTCGGTCAGGCTTGCCGCCAGCAGCAGGGCGAATTCGTCGCCGCCCAGGCGGGCCGGGAATCCACCGGCACCGGCCTGTTCGCGCAGCAGGCGGGCGATCTCGCGCAGCACGTCGTCACCGGCGACATGGCCGTGGCGGTCGTTGATCGCCTTGAAGGCGTCCACGTCCAGCACCATCAGCACGGCCGGTTCGCGGCCAGCGCGCGCCGAGGCGATCAGCGCCTCTGCCCGCGCGTTGAAGAAGCGGCGGTTGGGCAGGTCCACGCCCGGGTCGGTGAGGTTGAGCCGGTCCAGTTCGCGGTTCTGCCGCGCGATCCGCTTGGCCAGCTGGTGGCCGACGTGGCTCAGCGCCAGGGTGTAGATGAAGATCGGTGGCAGCGCGCAGGCCACGGTGCGGATCGAGGCACGCGGCTGGAACGGCCAGCCCAGCGCCCAGGCGGTCAACACGAAGACGGCCGCACCGGCCAGCATCGCCCGGCCCAGCAGGCGCCAGCCGCCGGCGGAGAGCCGGTCGGCCGCCAGGATCGTGAGCATGGCCGCCGCCGGCACCAGGCTGACCTGGGAGGCGGCGATCCAGAAGCCCCCCAGCGCGGCATCGGCGACCAGGTTGCGGCGTTCGGCCCGCGCGGGATTGGGCGCGCGTCGCGCCAGCCAGAACGCCAGGTGCGGCCACGCCAGTACGTTCAGCGCGATCAGCGCGCCATAGACCTGCAGCGTGCCCTGCTCCAGCAGCACCGACACATACGGAAACGCGAGCAGCCACACGCCCAGGTTGCGCATCGCATAGATGCGGCGCACGAAGGCCTGCGCCTGCGGATCCTGGTTCGGAGCGGAATGGGGCATCGGAGGATGGCGACTGGGCAGGGGAGTCCCCTGGCCAAGGACAGGCCCGCCCGGGTTCACCAGCCTAGTACGGCAGACGCGCCGACAGCATCGGGAATCTCCCGACGCCGCGGCGGCGTTCGAGAATCTACAGCGCCCGGTGCTTGGCTTCGCCGAAGAACGGGGTGTGGTGGCTGCAGTCGTTCAGGCGCACCACTTCGAGCGATTCGACGTCGTCGCCTTCGAGCAGGTTGAGCGTGGTTGGCGCCTGGCGGAACGTCCACAGGCGCGACAGCGGGATGCCCAGCACCTTGCACAGCAGCACGCGGTTGACCGCGTCGTGCGCGACCACCAGCAGGGTGTCTTCCGGACCCAGGCCCTCGGCGGCGGCGGCCAGCCCGCGCCACGAACGCTCCAGCACCTGGCGCAGCGATTCACCGCCCGGCATCAGCACGGTGTCCGGCTCCTCGCGCCAGGCGCGCAGGCGCGCCGGGTCCTTGTCGTTGATTTCGCTGGCCAGCAGGCCTTCCCACTCACCATGGGCGATCTCCTGCAGGTCCGCATCCAGGGTCAGCATCGACTCGCGCGCCGGGCCCAGCGCGAAACGCGCGGTGCTCTGCGCGCGCGACAGCGGCGAGGCGACCGCGCGATCGATGCGCACGTCCTTCAAGCGTTCGCCCAGCGCGCGCGCCTGGGATTCGCCGACCGGCGAGAGCGGGATGTCGATCTGGCCCTGGTAACGGCCTTCGGCGTTCCATGGCGTCTCGCCATGGCGGGCAAGCAGGATGCGCATGCGGGAGGGATTCCTGGGAAAGTCGCGCCGGCGTGGGGCCGGCGCGGATGCTGGATCATAACCGCGTCGCCGCGGCGGGGTTACCGTTGCAGCTGCAACTCCTTGAGCAGCTGCGGCGCCGGCGCGACCTCGCGCATGATCCATTCCAGGTAACGGCTGTCCACGGAGATCATGCGGGTCATCGCCGGGTCGAACACCCAGTTGCTGCTGACCGACTCCCAGTTGCCGTCGAAGGCCAGGCCGACCAGCCTGCCGTGCGCGTCCATCACCGGCGAACCGGAATTGCCGCCGGTGATGTCCAGGTCGGAAAGGAAGTTCACCGGCACCGAACCGATGCGCTTGTCCTCCAGCCCGGCGTAGCGCTTGGCCTTGACCGCCTCCAGCAGCGCCTTGGGCGAGTCGAACGGCTCGGCGCCGGTCTCCTTGGCGACCACGCCTTCGAGCGTGGTGAACGGGGTGTACTCGACGCCGTCCTTGGGCGCATAACCCTTGACGTTGCCGAAGGTGATGCGCAGCGACAGGTTGGCATCCGGGTACACGAAGCGGCCCTGGCTCTGCTTGAAGTCGGCCAGCGCCTGCAGGTAGACCGGGCGGTACTTCAGCTGCTCGCCCTTGTGCGCCTTGTCGTCCTGCTCCATCGCCAGCAGCGCCGGCATCACCGCCACCGCGTAGCGGATCGCGGGATCATCGCTGGCCTCGAAGGCGGCGCGGTCGGCCTTGAGCCATTTCAGGCGCTCTTCCGTGCTGCCCAGGCGCGTGCCGTCCAGGCGCGAGACCGCCGCGTCCACCGCGGCGGCATCATTGCCACCCAGCCACTGGTCGATCGCGGCCACGCGCTGGTTTGCCGGCAGGCGGGTGTATTCGTTGAGCCAGTACGCCTGCAGCTGGCGATCCATGGCCGGCAGGTAACGGCGTTCCATCTGCTTCATCGCGCCCTCGACCTGCGGCAGGTCGCGGTCCTGGTAGCCACTTTCGCGCTGGGCATCGGGCTTGGCGCGCTCCAGCGCCAGGCGATACAGCGTGGTGGCCGCGCCGACCGCGCCGGTGCGGTTGAGCTGGCCGACCACCAGGTCGCGCGCCTGGGTGGCGCGCGCCTGCGCATTGAGCGCGACCAGGCGGTCATGCGCCTGCAGGCCGGGCTTGCCGGCGGTGCCCTGCTGCTTCAGCCAGGCCAGGGTGGCAGCTTCCTCGGCGCGCTTCTGGCCTTCGGCGTCGATGCGCTTGAACCCCTCCAGCTGACCTTCGTAGTTCTTGCTGGTGTTGTTCCAGCCGGCCATGGTGCTGGCGTACTTCACCGCGATGTCCGGGTTCTGCTTGCCCGCGGCCGACACCATCGCGATCAGGTTCTCGTAGTGCCTGGCGATGGTCGGATAGGTCCACTGCGCGGTGTTCTCGAATTCGGTCACCAGCGCATAGCGGTTGGTGCGGCCCGGATAGCCGGCCACCATGACGAAGTCACGGGCGCCCAGCGGCTGGTCGGCGAACTTGAGCCAGTGCTTCGGCTGGTAGGGCACGTTGTCCTTCGAGAAGGCCGCCGGCTTGCCGTCCTTGCCGACATAGGCGCGATAGAAGGAGAAATCGCCGGTGTGGCGCGGCCACATCCAGTTGTCGACGTCACCGCCGAACTTGCCCACGCTGCCCGGAGGCGCGTAGGCCAGGCGCACGTCCTTGATCTCGATGTTCTTGAACAGCCGGTAGGTATTGCCCCCGGCGAAGCTGAACAACTGGCAGCGGTAGCCGGCTTCGGCCTCGCAGGCGGCGACCTGCGCTTTCTCGAAGGCTTCCAGCGCGCGGGTCCGCTTGAGCGCGTCGTCGCCGGCGCTGGCCAGCGCGGCATGCGCCTGGGCGGTGACGTCGGTGATCTCGTCGAGCACGTAGATGCGCGCGTTCGGGCCGGCGCTGAGCTCATCGGCGGTGGTCGGGGCATTGAAGCCGTCCTTGATCAGGTTCTTCTCGGCCGTCGAGTTCAGCTGGATCGCACCGTAGGCACAGTGGTGGTTGGTCACCACCAGGCCCTGCGGGGAGACGAAGCTGGCGGTGCAACCGCCCAGCGCCACCACCGCGCCCATCGGGTCGCCGGTGAGGTCGGACAGCTGCTCGGCGGTCAGCTTCAGGCCGGCCTGCTGCAGCGGGCCGGCGATCTGCGGCAACTGCTGCGGGACCCACATGCCCTCTCCGGCGCGGGCCGGCATGGCGGTGCCCAGGCCGGCGGCCAGGACGGTGACGATGGACAGGGCAAGCAGGTCGGAACGCATCAGGCAGGTCTCCCCAGTGTAGTGATGACTGGAGTGTAACCAGACCTTCACGCCCGGACCCATGACGAACGGCATGGCCGCGTTCTGGCAGTGCAGCACGGCACCGGCTGCGGCGGCCCTATAATTCGCGCCTTTCCCCACCGGTTTCGGCAGCAATGACGCAAATGATGAAGGCGCTGGTCAAGCGCGAAGCGGCCAAGGGCATCTGGCTGGAAGAAGTGCCGGTCCCCGTGCCGGGCCCCAACGAGGTCCTGATCAAGCTGGAGAAGACCGCGATCTGCGGCACCGACCTGCACATCTACCTGTGGGACGACTGGAGCCAGCGCACGATCAAGCCGGGCCTGACCATCGGCCATGAGTTCGTCGGCCGCATCGCCGCGCTGGGCTCGGCGGTGACCGGCTACCAGGTCGGCCAGCGCGTGTCGGCCGAAGGCCACATCGTCTGCGGCCACTGCCGCAACTGCCGTGGCGGCCGCCCGCACCTGTGCCCCAACACCGTGGGCATCGGCGTCAACGTCAATGGTGCCTTCGCCGAATACATGGTGATGCCGGCCTCCAACCTGTGGCCGATTCCCGACCAGATCCCGTCCGAGCTGGCGGCGTTCTTCGATCCCTACGGCAACGCCGCGCACTGCGCGCTGGAGTTCGACGTGGTCGGCGAGGACGTGCTGATCACCGGCGCCGGCCCGATCGGCATCATCGCCGCGGGCATCTGCAAGCACATCGGCGCGCGCAATGTCGTGGTCACCGACGTCAACGACTTCCGCCTCAAGCTGGCCGCCGACATGGGCGCCACCCGCGTGGTCAACGTGTCCAACACCTCGCTCAAGGACGTGATGAAGGACCTGCACATGGAGGGCTTCGACGTCGGCCTGGAGATGAGCGGCAACCCGCGCGCGTTCAACGACATGCTCGACTGCATGTACCACGGCGGCAAGATCGCCATGCTCGGCATCATGCCCCGCGGCGCCGGCTGCGACTGGGACAAGATCATCTTCAAGGGCCTGACCGTGCAGGGCATCTACGGCCGCAAGATGTACGAGACCTGGTACAAGATGACCCAGCTGGTGCTGTCCGGCTTCCCGCTCGGCAAGGTGCTCACCCACCAGCTGCCGATCGAAGAATTCCAGAAGGGCTTCGACCTGATGGAAGAAGGCAAGGCCGGCAAGGTGGTATTGAGCTGGAATTGACGGGAAGGCACAGCCCGCCACTCCGACAAAGAGGCGCCCTTCGGGGCGCTTCTTTGTTTCATGGCCCGCCCCTCATGGGGCGTCATCGCCATCTCCCCGAATGCGGCGGGGACATCGCCCCTCCTTCAGAGCAAGAAAAAGGCGCCACGCGGGCGCCTTCGTCTCATTCCACTGCCGGTCCGGCATTACGGCCAGCTGACGGTCGCCACCGCGGCGATGCGGCTGTCGGAGTTCTGCTTGCCGAAGTCATACTCGCCGCTGCTGTCGGTGTCGTAGTAGCCGACGGTCAGGTTGAGCGGCCCCCAGGTCTTGCCGACGGTGACGCTGTAGTCGGTGTAGTTCTTGTAGTCGATGCCCGAGGCGTAGGTCGTGCGGCCGACGTGCGCACCGATGCTGAAGTCGTTCGGCAGCGCCCAGTCCGCACCCAGGGCGTAGTAGAAGCTGTTCTCGTCCAGGCCGTAGACGTCGTTGGTGTAGGCCACGGTCAGGCTGTAGGTATCGAGGAAGGTGGTCTTGGTGACCAGCTCGTTGTAGTTCGACGAACCGGCGCCCGGGTAGTTGTAGCGGTTGACCATCACGTCGAAGTTCCAGTTCTCGGCGAAGTCGATGCCATAGCCGATGAAACCGTCCACTTCCCAGTCCGGGTCACCCGGCCCGAAGTCCACGTTCGATACCCAGGTGCCCACGTACAGGCCGAACGGCGCGGTGTAGGTCAGGCCGGCCTGGAACGCCGGGTCCTCGTTGGTCTGCGAGATGCCACGGAACACGTAATCGTTGGTGACGGCGAAGGTGCCGCTGAAGCCGGAAGAGGATTCCTCCTCGGCCTCCTGGGCGAACGCGGTCGCGGACAGCGAGGACAGGGCGAGGACGAGGGCGCAGGCGAGGGGGAGCGACTTCATGCGGGCATCTCCTGTGGCGGCGGGTGGGTGGAACTGCAGGTCGGTCGGCAGAAACCGGCTTTACGGATTCTTAACCGAGCTTACGCTGCAGTGCAACACTCGTGTCACAAGAAAGCATTTCCGCGACCCGCGGCTGTCCCTCGCCTGTCCGGGGCTGTCCTGTCGGCCCGGGCCAGTGGACTCAGCCGGCCACCGGAAACACCCCATAGCGCCGCGCCGCCAGCCGCAGGGGCTGGCCGGCGCTCAGCACGGTCCCCGCTGCGGGCAGGTCGACCTCGACCTCGTCATTGCCCGCCTCCAGGCGCGCACGCACGCGCAGGCGCGCGCCGCTGCGCTGGGTCGAGACCACCGTGGCCGGCCAGCCCCCCTCCTCCAGCACCAGGTCCTCGGGCCGCACGAACAGGGCCACCTCGCCTCCAGCCTGCGGGGCTTCCCAGGGCAGCGAGCGCCCGGCCACTTCCACCGCCCCCTGGGCGGCGCGCCCGGGCAGCCGGTTCACCTCGCCGACGAAGCCATAGACGAACGGCGAGGCCGGCCGGTCGTAGACCGCCGCGGGGCTGTCGAGCTGCTCGATCCGGCCACGGTTGAGGATCGCCACCCGGTCGGCCAGCTCCAGCGCTTCCTCCTGGTCATGGGTGACGAAGACCGTGGTCAGTCCGGTGCGCTCGTGCAGTTCGCGCAGCCAGCGCCGCAGGTCGCGGCGGACCTGGGCGTCGAGCGCGCCGAACGGCTCGTCCAGCAACAGCACCCGCGGTTCGATCGCCAGCGCGCGCGCCAACGCCACGCGCTGGCGCTGGCCACCGGACAACTGCGTCGGATAGCGCTTCTCCAGCCCCTGCAACTGCACCAGCGAAAGCAGCTCGTGCACGCGCGCGGCGATGCGCGCCTGCGGCCAGCGCTCGCTCCCGCGCCGCACGCGCAGGCCGAAGGCGATGTTGTCGAACACGCTCATGTGCTTGAACAGCGCGTAGTGCTGGAACACGAAGCCGACCCGGCGCGACTGCACGCTCATGCCGGTGGCGTCCTCGTTGCCGAAGAACACCTGGCCGCGATCGGCCGCCTCGAGCCCGGCGATCACGCGCAGCAGCGTGGTCTTGCCCGACCCCGAAGGCCCCAGCAGCGCCAGCAGCTCGCCCTTGTGGATGTCCAGGTCGATGCCGTCGAGCGCGGCGAAACCGTCGAAGCGCTTGTGCAGGTTGTGGATGCGGATGCCCATGTTGGCCTCAATGACGGTGGCTGGACGCCAGCGATTCGCCGTGGCGCCATTCCAGGTAGGTTTTCAGCGCCAGGGTCACCAGCGCGCTCAGGGCGAGCAGCGCCGCGCAGGCGAACGCCGCGCTGTAGGCGTACTCGTTGTAGAGGATCTCCACGTGCAGCGGCAGCGTGTTGGTGCGGCCGCGGATGTGGCCGGACACCACCGACACCGCGCCGAACTCGCCCATCGCCCGCGCCCCGCACAGCAGCACGCCATACAGCAGGCCCCAGCGGATGTTGGGCAGGGTCACCCGCCAGAACATCTGCCAGCCGTTGGCGCCGAGGCTGAGTGCGGCGAGCTCCTCGTCGCTGCCCTGCTGCTCCATCAGCGGCATCAGCTCGCGGGCGATGAAGGGGAAGGTCACGAACGTGGTCGCCAGCACGATGCCCGGCAGCGCGAAGATGATCCTCGGCAGCTGCAGCAGGGTTTCACCCAGGATCGGCAGCTGCACGTGCCAGCCTTCGTCGATCATCGGCCAGGCCCAGCCGCTGCGGCCGAAGATCAGCACGAAGATCAGGCCGGCCACGACCGGCGAGACCGAGAACGGCAGGTCGATCAGGCTGACCAGCAGGCGCTTGCCCGGGAAACGGTGCTTGCTGACCAGCCAGGCCGCGGCCACGCCGAACACCAGGTTCAACGGCAGCACGATGGCGGTGACCAGCAGGGTCAGGCGGATGGCGGCCAGCGCATCGGGATCGGTGATCGCCTTGAAGAACACACCCACGCCGCCGCGGAACGCTTCGGCGAACACCAGCACCAGTGGCAGCAGCAGGAAGAACAGCAGGAACCCCAGCGCGCCGGCCACCAGCGCGGCGCGCACCCAGCGCGGCTCGGTGGTGGCGTTGGCGGCGGTGTCGCGTGACCGGCGGGCCGGCATGGCGGACTCCTGCAGGGGAACCGGCAGACGGGAGGCTACTTCGCTCATCGTGCCCTACTCCCGTCCCCTGCGCTGCACCCGCCCCTGCAGGACGTTCACCGCCACCAGCAGGGCGAACGACAGCAGCAGCATGGCCGCGGCAATCGCGGTCGCGCCGGCGTAGTCGAACTCCTCCAGGCGGATGGTGATCAGCAATGGCGCGATCTCGGTCGCGTTGGGCAGGTTGCCGGCGATGAATATCACCGAGCCGTATTCACCCACGCCGCGCGCGAACGCCAGCGTGAAGCCGGTCAGCACGGCCGGCCACAGGCCCGGCAGCACCACCCGGCGCACGGTCTGCCAGCGACCGGCGCCCAGGCTGGCGGCGGCCTCTTCCAGTTCCTTCTCGCTTTCGGCCAGCACCGGCTGCACGACGCGCACCACGAACGGCAGGCCGACGAAGACCAGCGCGAACACGATGCCCAACTGCGTATAGGCCACCTTGATGCCCATTGGCTCCAGCCACTGGCCGACCCAGCCGTTGCCGCCGTACAGCGCGGTCAGGGCGATGCCGGCGACCGCGGTCGGCAGGGCGAACGGCAGGTCGATCATGGCATCGAACAGGCGCTTGCCGGGGAAGCGATAGCGCACCAGCACCCAGGCCACCCAGGTGCCCATCAGCGCATTGAACGCGGCGGCGGCCAGCGCGGTGCCGAAGCTCACCCGCAGCGCCGACAGCACCCGAGGCTCGGTCCACACGTGCCATACGCCGCTCCAACCCAGCCCGCTGGTCTTGATGAACACGCCCAGCAGGGGGATCAGCACGATCAGCCCCAGCCAGACGAACGTAATCCCCAGGCTCAGTCCGAACCCGGGGATCACGCGCCGCGACCGGGGTCGCGGCGTGGAGACGGCACTTGCTCCCATCGGCTACTTGCTCGCCTGGATCTGGTCGAAGATGCCGCCGTCGGCGAAGTGCTCGCTCTGGGCCTTGTCCCAGGAACCGAACGCGGACTGGATGGTTACCAGTTCGACCTTCGGGAAGCGCGCGACGTCGGCCGGATCGGCGAACTCGGGATGGCGCGGACGATAGTAGTGCTTGGCGGCGATCTTCTGGCCCTCCGGCGAATACAGGTACTTCAGGTAGGCCTCGGCGACCTCCCGGGTGCCGTGCTTGTCGGCATTCCTGTCGACCAGGGCGACCGACGGCTCGGCCAGGATCGACAGCTTCGGCACCACGATCTCGAACTTGTCCGGGCCCAGTTCCTCCTGCGCCAGGAAGGCCTCGTTCTCCCAGGCCAGCAGGACGTCGCCGATGCCGCGCTGGACGAAAGTGGTGGTGGCACCGCGCGCACCGGTATCAAGCACCGGCACGTTGCGGAACAGCGCGCGCATGTAGTTCAGGGTGCGCTCGCGATCGCCCTTGAAGATGCGATCGGCATAGGCCCAGGCGGCCAGGTAGTTCCAGCGCGCGCCGCCGGAGGTCTTCGGGTTCGGCGTCACCACCGACACCCCCGAGCGCAGCAGGTCCGGCCAGTCCTTGATGTTCTTCGGGTTGCCCTTGCGCACCAGGAACACGATGGTGGACGTGTACGGCGCGCTGTTGTCGGGCAGGCGCTTCTCCCAGCCCGGCTGGATCAGCTTGGCCTTCTGCGCGATCGCATCCACGTCATAGGCCAGCGCCAGGGTGACGACATCGGCCTCGATGCCGTCGATCACCGCGCGCGCCTGCTTGCCCGAGCCGCCGTGCGAGGTCTCGATGCTGACGGTGTCGCCCTTGGTGTCCTTCCAGTGCTTGGCGAAGGCGGCGTTGTAGTCCTTGTAGAGCTCGCGCGTCGGGTCGTAGGACACGTTGAGCAGCTGCACGTCGCGCGCCATTGCCGGGCCGATCACCGGGGCGATCGCCACGACCGCCAGCAGGGTGCCGAAGAAAGGCTTGAGCCAGCGGGTTGAGTGCTTCTTCATCGAAAGTTTCTCCATGATCAGAAGGCCACCTGGAGGCGGGAGACCACCGCCTTTTCGTCTTCGCGGTCGGCGCCGTTGGGCGCGCCACCGTCGAAGCGGGTCTGCGAGTAGTTGAAGACCAGCTTGAGGTTGCTGGTGAGGTACCAGTTCACGCCGAGCGTCCAGGCCGCGGCGCGACGCGCGGCGGCATCGGCGCTGGCGTACAGCGGGAAGGCCGCGTCATCCACGTCCAGTACACCATACCGTCCGACCAGTTCCCATGCACCCACGCCACCGTCCTTGCCGACCGGGCGTGACGGCCGCGTGACACCGCGGTAGCCGGCGTCCTCACCGGTCAGCACGTAGCTGGCGGTGGCCTGCCACGCTTCGTTCTTCAGGTCGGCGCGGTTGGCGCCCAGCGCCACTTCCTGCTGCGAGACGATGTACTCGCCGATGAAGCCGAAGCCGTTGCGGTAGTAGTAGCCCTGCGGCGACCAGCGCAGGTTGCGGCCATCGGCGGCGACGGTGGCGCGGTAGTTGAAGAACTGCACCTGGCCCGGGGTGCGATAGCGCGGCAGGAAGTTGTTGCCGACGCCGTCCTTGTCGCCGACGCTGGCGCCAAGGCCGAAGCCCAGGCCCGACCAGGCACTGGCGTCATTCTTGAACGGTTCGAAGAACACCCGGCCGGCGTATTCGAACTCGTTGTCCGGATTGCTGGTGACCGCATCACGGCCATCGACGGTGCCGTTGTACACGCCCAGCGCGTAACTGAAGGTGCTGCTGGCCGCCTCGCCCTGCAGCTGCACGCCGATGTCGCGGTTGGGCGCCAGTTCGCTGGGGAACGCGCGCTCGGTATCGGCCAGCGCTGAGGATGACTGCAGGCGCTCCAGGCCGACCGGCGAGGTGAACTTGCCGACCCGCAGGGTGTAGGCCGGGTCGAAGCGCACGTCGACGTAGGCATCGACGATGCTGGCGCTGTCGCCGGCGAATTCCGGGGTGAAGCGGAACGCGACCAGCTTGCCAAGCGAGCCTTCGATGATCGGGCGCGCGGTGCGCAGCAGGAAGGTGTCGTTCTGCGGCACCTGGTCGTCGCCGATGTAGAAGCGGCCGTCGCCCTGCAGCAGGCCGCGCAGGCGGACCTCGTAGGCGCCGTCGGCGGACTTGAACGAGGCGCCCTTGTCGTTGACCGCGACCACGGGGGTCTCCTTGGCCTTGGCGACGCGCTCCTCGTCCTGGATCTCCAGCTTGCGCTCGATCACCCGCAGGCGCTGGTCCAGGTCGGCCAGGCCCTCGCCGGCCGCCGGCGCCTCGGCCGCCGGGGTGGCGCCCAGGCGGCGCTCAAGCGCCTCCAGCCGGCGCTGCAGCTCTTCCACCGTCGGCTGGCCCGCCTGGGCCCAGCCGGGCAACGCGGCCAGGGCGCAGGCCAGCGCCAGCCCGGTGCGCCGCCCGATCCGCCTTTCCGTCCTGCCTGCCACTGTCGTGCGCATTCCCCGTCTCTCCGGTGATGGGCAAGCCCCCTTGCCCTTGGATCGACGATGCTGCAACCGCACATGGCGCCGGGGAAATGACCAAAGGGGCGGCCCTTATAGCCATTGCGAATGAGCGCCCGGGAGCGACGCCGGTGGCAGGGTAAAATCGCGTTTTTCCCGCAATGCCGACCGCCATGACCACCGACGCCAGCCTGACCCGCCACTACGCCGAGGAACTCGACGCCATCCGCGACCAGGGCCTGTTCAAGTCCGAACGCATCATCACCAGCCCGCAGTCGGCCGAGATCACCCTGGCCGACGGCCGCACCGTGCTGAACTTCTGCGCCAACAACTACCTGGGCCTGGCCGACCACCCCGCGGTGATCCAGGCCGCCAAGGACGCGCTGGACACCCATGGCTTCGGCATGGCCTCGGTGCGCTTCATCTGCGGCACCCAGGACCTGCACAAGCAGCTGGAGAAGACCATCGCCGACTTCTTCGGCACCGAGGACACCATCCTCTACGCCGCCTGCTTCGACGCCAACGGCGGCCTGTTCGAACCGCTGCTGGGCGAGAACGACGCGATCATCTCCGACGCACTCAACCACGCCTCGATCATCGACGGCGTGCGCCTGTGCAAGGCCAAACGCTTCCGTTACGCCAACTGCGACATGGCCGACCTGGAGGCGCAGTTGCAGGCCGCCGATGCAGCCGGCTGCAGGACCAAGCTGATCACCACCGACGGCGTGTTCTCGATGGACGGCTTCATCGCGCCGCTGGACGAGATCACCGCGCTGGCGAGGAAGTACAACGCGCTGGTCCACATCGACGAATGCCACGCCACCGGCTTCCTCGGTCGGACCGGCCGCGGCTCGGCCGAGGTCAAGGGCGTGCTGGAGAAGATCGACATCTTCACCGGCACCCTCGGCAAGGCGATGGGCGGGGCACTGGGCGGTTTCACCACCGCGCGCCGGGAGGTGATCGAACTGCTGCGGCAACGTTCCCGCCCGTACCTGTTCTCCAACTCGCTGCCGCCGCACGTGGTCGCCGCGGGCATCAAGGCCTTCGAGATGCTGGAGGCGGCCGGCGAACTGCGCGAGCGGCTGGTCGAGAACACCGCCTATTTCCGCGAGCGCATGACTGCCGCCGGCTTCGACGTGAAGCCCGGCGTGCACCCGATCAGCCCGGTGATGCTGTATGACGCGCCGCTGGCGCAGCGCTTCGCCGAGCGACTGCTGGAAGAAGGCATCTACGCGATCGGCTTCTTCTTCCCGGTGGTGCCCAAGGGCCAGGCGCGCATCCGCACCCAGATCAGCGCGGCGCATACCCGCGAGCACCTGGACCGCGCGATCGATGCGTTCATCCGCATCGGCCGCGAACTGGGCGTGCTGAAGGGCTGAGCGTCGCCGGCGCGGCCTTGGCGCTGGCCACCGCGGTCGGTGCCGGCTTGCCTCCCACGACCTTGGTCGACCCGGGCTTGGCGGGCTTGGCACTGGCCACGGCGGCTTTCTTCGACATGACTTTCGCCTTCGGCCGGGCCTGTGCGGTGGCACGCGCCGCCGGCGCGGCGTTCGGCGCGCCCCTGGCCACACGGATGCCACGCGCCTTCATCCAGGCATCGAATTCGTCGGCGCTCATCCGCCGCCCATCCTGGGTCATGTTGAAACGATAGGCGCCGGTGGCGTCGCGTTCGCCGACCGGCGTTGCGCCCGGATGCCCGGCCACGCCAGGCGCTGCCGGATGCGTGGCGCACGCGCCCAGCGACAACACCATGCCCAAGCCCGCCAGGCCGCGGCAGCGGCGTACCCACATGATTCCCCACATGCGCGTTTCTCCCCGGTTGTGCGACCGAGTGTAGGCAGCCGATCTCGGAAGTGGCGGCCACCAGCGCGAATTGCCCGTCGCCTCACGGGCCAAGCGTGACCGCCCGCCGGTTTGCCGGCACGGATCGCGGCAACGAACGGGAACGACGGACGCCTCGCGCGCGTTTCCGATGCCGAACCGCAGCCGGGGTCGGTCCTCCCGCCCGTCAGCCGCCGTTGCCGGCAGGCGCCAAGGCCCGCCATTCGACCTCGTCCAGCGTGCGCCAGGCGCCCTTGGGCAGGTCGCCGAGCGACAGTCCGCCGATCGCCACCCGCACCAGCCGCAGCACGCCGATCTGCTGGCTGGCCAGCAGCCGGCGGATCTGCCGGTTGCGGCCCTCGTCCAGCACCACTTCCAGCCAGGCGTGGCGCTCACCACTGCGCAGCAGCTCGACGCGGCTGGCGCGCAGCCACTCCCCCTCGTCGCTGACGCCCTCGCGCATGGCCTGCAGCTGGCCGGGCGTGGGCAGCGCGTCGACCTGCACGTGGTAGGTCTTCTCCGGCCCGTACGCCGGATCGGTGACCGCGGCGGCCCACTGCGGGTCGTTGCTGAACAGCAGCAGCCCTTCGCTGGCCTTGTCGAGCCGGCCCACCGGCGCCAGCCATGGCAGGCCGGCACCTTCGAAGCAGCGGTAGACCGTATCGCGCCCCTGCTCGTCGCGGGTGGTGGTGACCAGCCCGCGCGGCTTGTTGAGCATCAGGTAGCGCCGGGCCGGGCCGGCCACGGGCTGACCATCCACGCGCAGCCGCGCGGCCGCCGTGGCGGACTGGACGATCGGGAATTCAGGGTCGCGCACCACCACGCCATCCACCTGGACGCGGCCGTCGACGACCCGGCGCGCGGCTTCGGTGCGCGAACACACACCCAGCTTGGAAAGCGTGCGCGCCAGACCATGGCGCGGAGGGCCGGCGGCATCGCGCGCGCCGGCGGGCCTGCGTGACCGGGGCGAAGCCGGCGGTGTCCGCCGCTTCATGCCTCGGCTCCTGCGCTTACTTGGCGTCGGCCGGCTTGGCTTCCGGCGCCGGGGCAGCGGCCGGGCGTGCCTTGACCACGCGCACGCCGCGCGCCTTCATCCAGGCGTCGAATTCCTCGGCGGTCATGCGCTTGCCGTCCTGGCTCATGTTGAAGCGCCAGGGCGTGTTGTCGAAAGCGGTCTGCGGCTTGTAGGCGGCCGGATCGTTCGGGTTGGCGGCGCCACCGGCCGGCAGGGCCTTGCTGATGTCCTGGCAGCCTTCCACGCGCAGGCGCAGGATCACCCGGTCGATCGACTGGTCGCTGCTGAAAGGCTGCGCCAGCACGCCGGACGGCATGCCCAGCTGCACGCTGCGGGTGAAGAACTCCGAGGAGGCCGGTGCGATCACCGTGGCCGGCAACGGCAACGGCGCAGCCGAAGGCAGCGTGGCGCAGTTGCTGGCCGCATGGGCGACGGGAGCGAGGGCGAGACCGATCAGGCCGGCCAGTGCGATACGCAGCATCGGAATTCCGTGGGTAGGTGGTCGCGGCGAGTGTAGGCAGCGCAGCGCGGGCTTTCAACCAGCGCGAACGTGCTCAGGTACACGAATTGGGAGATGCGCGAGCAAACGCGCACCCCGCAAAAAAACAGAGCCCGGCTTGCGCCGGGCCCTGCTCGATCACTTCACGTCCGTGGATCAGTTCTGGACGTTCAGCTCGGTACGACGGTTCTTCTCGGACTTACAGGCCGGGAAGGTCTGCGGGGTCTGCTCCAGCGGACGGCTCTCGCCGTAGCCGATCGGGCCGGTCAGGCGGCCGGCATCGACGCCGTTCTGGGTCAGGTAGTTGTACACCGCGGTCGCACGACGCTCGGACAGCTTCTGGTTGTAGTCGTCCTTACCGCACAGGTCGGTATGGCCGGCGACTTCAACGCGCAGATCCGGGTAACGCTTCAGGATCTCGGTGGCCTCGCTCAGGATCGCCACGGCGTCCGGACGCAGGTTCGACTTGTCGAAGTCGAAGTTCACGCCCTTCAGGTCGATCGACACCGGCACCGGGCAACCATCCGGACCGATGGTCTGGCCAGGCTGCGAGTTCGGGCACTTGTCGTCGCAGTTGTTGACGCCGTCACCGTCGTCATCCAGGTCCGCGCAGCTCGGGGCAACCGGCGCCGGGGGAACCGGGGCAGCCGGCGGCGGGCCCAGCGGGATCACCACGCCGACCGAGGCGAGGATGTCACCGAACCAGCTTTCATCGTTGCCGGCACGGGCCGGGTTGATGCTCTGGTCATCGAAGTCGCCACGGTAGGCCACTTCGGCACGCACGGCGACGCGCTTCTCGAAGGTGGTCTGCAGGCCGACGCCGACCTTGGCGGCGAACTCGCCGTCCTTGCGCTCGCCCGGGGAGTTGATCGAGGCGATCTCGTACTCTTCCTCGGTCTTCTGGTAGCCGACGCCGAACAGCAGGTAGGGGTTCCAGCCGCGGCCTTCCTGGATGAAGTGGCGACGCAGGTCGAACGAAATGCCGTACTGGCTCCAGTTCAGATCCTGGTTGTCGTCGAAGTTCGGGTTCTGATAGTTCAGTTCACCGTCGATCGACCAGTTCGGGTTGACGAACTTGCCAAGGCCCAGAGTGACGAACGGAGCATCGTTGGTGCCACGATCGCCGTCCTGGAAGTTGAAGCCGGCCGAGCCGGTCAGGTACCAGCGATCATCAAACTCCTGCGCGGAGGCTGCCTGGGCTACGGCCAGACCACCCAGCAACGCGGCAGTGAGAATTTTCTTGTTCATGAATACAGCTCCTTGTTTCGGGGGTATGAAACCGATAGAGGCATGGTTCAGTACAGATGTCTCGTCACATCCAGACGGCCGTTCCGCACGCCATCGCGGCGCAGATTAAGCTCGCTTAAGTGAAGATCGCGTTAACAGTCATATAACAAGTGCAATCACCGGGGCAGCCCGGAAACCCACTGAATCCAACGTATACAGCTTGATGAAAGGTCCGGCGGGAAAATCCCGGGGAAAATGCGCCACGGGAACTTTTTTCCCGTTTCGCGACGCTGGACGGGTTACCGGGAGGACCGGCAAACAGGTAGCGTGGAGCCTCCGGCGCGGCGCCAGCGCCGCCCCCTTCCGGCCCGAGGAGATGCCATGAAAGCCGTCGCCCTGAACCGCTACCTGCCCATCGACGACCCGCAGTCCCTCCTGGACGTCACCTTGCCGGCGCCCCCGCCGCCGACCGGTCAGGACCTGCTGGTGCGGGTGCTGGCGGTATCGGTCAATCCGGTCGACACCAAGCTGCGCGCGCCGCGCGCCGGTATCGAGCTCACGCCCCGGGTATTGGGCTTTGACGCGGCCGGCGTGGTCGAGGCCGTCGGCCCCGACGTCACCGCCTTCGCGCCGGGCGACGAGGTCTATTACGCCGGCGACGTCACCCGCCAGGGTGCGAACGCGCAGTTCCAACTGGTAGACGAACGCATCGTCGGGCGCAAACCGGACACGCTGGATTTCGCCCAGTCCGCGGCCTTGCCGCTGACCACGCTCACCGCCTGGGAACTGCTGTTCGAGCGGATGCCCTTCGCCTTCGACGATTGCCGCCACCGTGGTCGCCGCCTGCTGGTGATCGCGGGTGCCGGCGGGGTCGGTTCGATGGCCATCCAGCTCGCGCGCCACGCCGGCTTCGAGGTGATCGCCACCGCCTCGCGCGCCGACAGCAGCGACTGGTGCCGGAAGATGGGCGCCCATCACGTCATCGACCACCGCCAGCCACTGGGCCCGCAGCTGCAGGCAATCGGCATCGACGAGGTGGAGGCTGCGCTCAACCTGGCCGATACCGACCGCTACTGGCAGGAACTGGGCGAACTGCTGGCCCCGCAGGGCCACGTGGGACTGATCGTCGAGCCGGCCGGCGCGCTGCGCATCGGCGATCCGTACAAGGCCAAGTGCATCGGCATCCATTGGGAAATGATGTTCGCCCGCGCCCGCTTCCGCACCGCAGACATGGTCGAGCAGCACCGCATCCTCGGCCGCGCCGGCAGCCTCGTCGATGCCGGTGAACTGCGCACCACGTTGACCGAGGTCATCGGGCCGATCAACGCGGCCAACCTGCGCGAGGCGCACCGGCGCCTGGAGTCGGGCCGCACGATCGGCAAGCTGGCACTGGCGGGCTGGTAAGCCGATCCAGGCCCGCGCGGGCGGGGGCTTTGCCCCGCGCCCGCCGATCCCTGACAATGGGGGCACTCCGTACGCCAGCGTATCCACATGCCCGCAGACACGCCCGCCCTCGACACCGCCGCCCACCCGCACCTATTCTCGCCGCTGGACCTGGGCTTCACGCAGCTGAGAAACCGCGTGCTGATGGGCTCGATGCACACCGGCCTGGAAGACCGCGCACGCGACTTCCCGCGCCTGGCCGCCTATCTCGCCGAACGCGCCGCCGGCGGCGTCGGCATGATCGTCACCGGTGGCTTTGCCCCCAACGTGGCGGGCTGGCTGACGCCGTTCGGCGGCAAGCTGTCCTGGCCCTGGGAGGGGCGCCCGCATCGCCAGCTCACCGCCGCGGCGCATGCGCACGAAGCGAAGATCTGCCTGCAGCTGCTGCATGCCGGCCGCTATGCCTACCACCCGTTGCAGGTGGCGCCGTCGAAACTGAAGGCACCGATCAACCCGTTCACCCCGCGTGCGTTGTCGGCGCGTGGCGTGGAGCGGCAGATCAAGGCCTACGCGCATGCCGCGCGGATGGCGCGCGATGCCGGCTACGACGGCGTCGAGGTGATGGGCTCTGAAGGCTATCTGATCAACGAGTTCACCGCCCCGCGCACCAACCAGCGCCAGGACGCCTGGGGCGGTGACGCAACCCGGCGCATGCGTTTCGCGGTGGAGATCGTGCGCCGCGTGCGCGAAGCCTGCGGGCCGGACTTCATCATCATCTACCGGTTGTCGCTGGTCGACCTGGTCGACGAAGGCAACCAGTGGGAGGAGATCGTCGCCCAGGCACGGGCGGTCGAGGCCGCTGGCGCCACCATCATCAACTCGGGCATCGGCTGGCACGAGGCGCGGGTCCCCACCATCGCCACCTCGGTGCCGCGCGCGGCCTTCGCCGGAGTGACCGCCAAGCTCAAGCCGCACGTCGGCCTGCCGGTGGTGGCGACCAACCGCATCAACATGCCCGACGTCGCCGAGCGCATCCTCGCCAGCGGAGGCGCGGACCTGGTCTCGCTGGCGCGTCCGCTGCTGGCCGACCCGGAATGGGTCAACAAGGCCCGCGCCGGCCGCGCGCATGCCATCAATACCTGCATCGCCTGCAACCAGGCCTGCCTGGACCACGTCTTCGAGAAGAAGCTCACCAGCTGCCTGGTCAACCCGCGCGCCGCGCACGAGACCGAGCTGCAGTACCTGCCGGCGTCCACCCCGCGGCGGATTGCCGTGGTCGGCGCCGGGCCGGCCGGGTTGGCCTGTGCCACCGTCGCCGCCGGGCGCGGCCACCAGGTCACCCTGTTCGACGCCGGCCGCGAGATCGGCGGCCAGTTCAATGTCGCCAAGCGGGTCCCGGGCAAGGAGGAATTCCACGAAACCCTGCGCTATTTCCGCCACAAGCTGGAGGAGACCGGCGTCCAGGTGCGCCTGGACACCGCGGTGGACGCCGCCGCGCTGGCCGGGTTCGACGAGGTGGTCCTGGCCACCGGCATCACGCCGCGCAAGGTCGACTTCCCCGGCGCGGACCATCCGAAGGTCGTGGGCTACCTCGACGTCCTGCTCGGCCGCGTGGCCGTGGGCGACAAGGTCGCGATCATCGGCGCCGGCGGCATCGGCTTCGACGTGGGCGAGTTCCTCGTCCACGAGGGGCCCTCGCCGTCGCTGGACCCACGGCGCTGGATGGCCGAATGGGGCGTGGACCCCAGCTTCGAAGCCCGTGGCGCGCTGGTGCCACCGCGCCCGGAACCGCCGGCCCGCGAGGTCTGGCTGCTCCAGCGCAGCCCCGGCCGCCCCGGCGCGCGGCTGGGCAAGACCACCGGCTGGATCCACCGCGCGACCCTGAAGGCCAAGCGGGTGAAGATGCTGGGCGGAGTCGAATACCTCGGCCTGGACGATGCCGGCCTGCGGATCCGCGTCGACGGCCAGGAGCAGTGCCTGCCGGTCGACCACGTGGTCATCTGCGCCGGACAGGAGCCGCGTCGCGACCTGCTCGCCCCGCTGCAGGCCGCCGGAGCTTCGGTGCACCTGATCGGCGGTGCCGACGTGGCGGCCGAACTGGATGCCAAGCGCGCCATCGACCAGGGGAGCCGGCTCGCCGCCCGCCTCTGAGGCAGGCGCCTGCGAAGATTCCACCGGCCGCCACGCCGCCGCGTGCGCCGGCGGCAGGCCTTGGGGCATCTGCGTCGCAAGCCAGTTTGCGACGCTCGTCACGGCCAGGTGAGGTGGATGTCAAGCCTGCGTATTCACGCGGCGTTGCGTGACCGCGCTCTACCTTGCGCCCACTTTCGGGCCGCCACCCAGTTCGGCGTCCCCCCCGGCCCCCTTACATTCAGGCCGGAACCCGGGCGGCCCGACTGGCCGCCTCCCCATGACGCCAAGTCGTGACCCGTCCGCTTCCGACGCATCGTTGGAGGAAAGGCCGGTTCCGGCCCATACGGAGCAAGGAGTCCCATGAAACTGGCCTGGATTCTCTGGCTGTCGCAGTTGCTGCCCCAGCCGGCCGCCGATTCGCTTTGCCTTAGCACGACCGTTTACCTGGAAGCCCGCGACCAGACCCTCCGCGGCCAGCAGGCCGTCGCCGAAGTTGCCCTGCGCCGCCTTGACAGCGGCCTGTGGGGGGATTCGATGTGCGAGGTCGTCACCGCCCGCAAGCAGTTCGCCCCGACCCTGGTCGCACCCGGCACCGAGTTGAAGAACAACGATGCCTGGAACAAGGCGGTCGACGTGGCTTTCGCCGCCGAACAGAACTGGGCGCTGCCGGTGGGCCAGCGCAAGGAGATCGTGCCCGGGGCGAGCCATTTCGCCGCCAGCGCGATCGCCAGCCCGAGCTGGCGCAACGCCTACCAGGTCGCCACCATCGGCGACCACACGTTCTATCGCGTGCAGAAGCTGCGCCCACGCGCGTCCTGACCGTCGCCGGCGCAAGCCGGCCCGGTGCAACGCAGCGTGCGCGGCGTCCACGCTGTCCTCATGCCCGGCGGTGGGGATAATGGCCGGTCCATCCACCGGGGATTTTCCATGAAGCTTTACACCAAGCCGGGCGCCTGCTCTCTGGCCGACCACATCCTGCTGCGCTGGTCCGGGCTGCCGTTCGAACTGGAAGTGATGGATGCCGAGCGCATGAAGTCGCCGGCCTACCTCCAGCTCAATCCGGCCGGCGCCGTGCCGGTGCTCACGGTCGGCGACTGGGTGCTGACCCAGAACGCGGCCATCCTCGGCTACATCGCCGACACCGCGCCGCTGTCGGGCCTGGGTGGCGACGGCACCGCGCGCGGCCGCGCCGAGATCGCCCGCTGGATCGCCTTCGTCAACGCCGACCTGCACCCGACCTTCAAGCCGATCTTCGGCAGCACCGCCTACCTGGGCGACGACACGCTGATCGAGCTGAGCAAGCAGGATGCACGCACCAAGCTGCGCGCCCTGTTCGAGCGCGTCGATGCCCAGCTGCGCAAGCACGACTGGCTGGCCGGCGAGCGTTCCGGTGCGGATGCCTACCTGTTCGTCACCGTGCGCTGGGCGCAGAAGGTCGGCGTCGACCTGTCCGGCCTGGACGGCGTGGCGAAGTTCTTCCAGCGCATGAGCGCCGATGCCGACGTGCAGGCGGCCCTCAAGGCCGAAGGCCTGGCCTGAAGGCCGCCGCGCGCCCGTGTCGTCCTCAGGACGGCACGGGTTGCAGGGTCTGCTCCAGCCACTGCGTGGTGAAGGCCGCGCCACGGACCTTGCGCAGCGCCGCTTCCAGCTCCGGCATCAACGCATGCAGTGCCTGGGCGTCCTCGCAGCGTTCGATCTTCAGCTGCAGGAAGTAGCCCTTGATGCCGAGATAGCGCGTCACCGCGCCGCTCATGCGCTCATACAGCCGCCGATACTCCTGCGCGGCATCGCGCGGCGCCTCGGCCTCCCCCGCAGTGGCGACCGCCGCGGCGGCAGTGGCCGCACGCAGCGGCGCGGCCATCGCGACCACCAGCGCAGGCCGGTTGTCGACGATCAACTCCAACGCGATCAGCTGCTCCAGTGCATCGGCAGGCGCCTTCAGGCCTTCGATCAATCCACGCAGTTCGGCATCGCCACGCTGTCCGTCGACCATCAACAGGATCGAACGCAGTGCCGTCGGCAGACGACGGGTGCGCGCCTCGATCTCCTGGCGGCCCGCCTCGGTCTTTGCATAACTCATGTTGTCCCCTCCCCCTGTGGGCGCGTCCTTCCCACGCGCCGGCGCCAAGCGTAGCAGCATCGCGCCGCGCTTGGCGCCGGTCCGGCGGGGACCGGCGCCGGGACCCGGCCGGCGCCCCGCTCAGCCGCCCAGGGCCCGGCGGATCTCCTCCAGCGCACCCGGGTCGTCCAGGGTCGACAGGTCGCCCGGGTCGCGGCGCTCGGCCAGCGCCTGCAGCGAGCGCCGCAGCAGCTTGCCCGAGCGCGTCTTGGGCAGCGCATTGACGATGTACACGTGGGCCGGCCGCGCCACCGCGCCGAGCTGGCCGGCCACGCGCTGCTGCAGCTCCAGTGCGGTGGCGGCCGGGTCGACCGGCGCGACCTTCATCGTCGCGAACACCACCGGTACCTGGCCCTTGAGCTCGTCGTGCATGCCGATCACCGCCACCTCGGCCACGCCGGGATGACCGGAGATCACTTCCTCGATCTCGCGCGTGCCCAGGCGATGGCCGGCGACGTTGATCACGTCGTCGGTGCGACCGAGGATGAAGGTGTAGCCTTCCTCGTCGCGGATCGCCCAGTCCAGCGAGCTGTACAGCAGCTCCTTGAAGTGGCTGAAATAGCTCTGCAGGAAGCGCTGGTCGTCGTTCCACACCGTGCTCATGCAACCGGGCGGCAGCGGCGGCTGGATCACCAGCACGCCCTTCTGCCCGGGCGCGACCTCCGCGCCGGTCTGCTCGTCGATCACCTTCATCCGGTAGCCGAGGTTGGCAAATCCCGGCGAGCCGAACTTCACCGGCTTCATGTCCACGCCCGGCAGCAGCGTCAGCGCCGGCCAGCCGGTCTCGGTCTGCCAGTAGTTGTCGATGACCGGCTTGCCGAGCGCGGCGTTGATCCACGTGGCGGTCGGCTCGTCGAGCGGCTCGCCGGCGAGGAACAGGTATTTCAGTTTCGACAGGTCATGGCGGCGGATGTAGTCGACATCGTGCTTCTTCAGCACGCGGATCGCGGTCGGCGAGGAGAACAGCGTGCGCACACCGTACTGCTCGCACAGCGCCCACCAGATCCCCGCGTCCGGCGTGGTCGGCAGGCCTTCGTAGAGCAGCGACGTGCAGCCACCGATCAGCGGGCCGTACACGTTGTACGAATGCCCCACCGCCCAGCCGACGTCGGAGGTGGAGAACATCACCTGGCCGGGCGCGCAGTCGAACACCGTACGCATCGACAGCGCCATCGCCACCGCGTAGCCGCCGACATCGCGCTGCACGCCCTTGGGCTTGCCCGTGGTACCGGAGGTATACAGCAGGTAGCTCGGCTCGTTGGATTCGAGCCATTCCACCGGCACCGCGACATCGCCGACCTCGGCGCGCAGCTGCGCGTACTCGACGTCGCGCCCCTCGATGCGTGGCTGCGCGGCATCCAGCCCGCGCGAGACGATCAGCACCTTGCCTGGCGGGTGCTTCGCCTCGGCACAGGCGGCATCGACCATCGGCTTGTACGGGATCACCTTGCCACCGCGACTGCCTGCATCGGCGGCGATCAGCAGCTTGGGCGTCGCATCGTCGATGCGCAGCGCCAGGTTGTGCGCGGCGAAGCCACCGAACACCACCGAGTGGATCGCACCGATGCGCGCGCAGGCGAGCATCGCGAACACCGCCTCGGCCATGTTCGGCATGTAGATCACCACGCGGTCGCCGCGCCCGACGTCCAGCGACTTCAGCACCGCGGCGAAGGCGTTCACCTCGCGATGCAGTTCGGCATAGGTGATTTCCCGGGTGACGTTGGTTTCGGTGGAGATCGCCACCAGCGCGAGCTGGTCGGCGCGCTCGGCGAGATGACGGTCGACCGCGTTGTAGCAGAGGTTGGTTTCACCGCCGACGTACCAGCGGCGGAATGGCGGATTCGAATAGTCCAGGATCCGCTGCGGCGGCTTGTGCCAGTGGATCGCCTGCGCGGCCTCGGCCCAGAATTCCTCGGGCTGTTCGACCGAACGCCGATGGAGCGATTCGTAGTTCATCCGGTCCCTCCCGGAACCTGCCAGTGCTGCGGCCAGCATAGGCCCGCGCAGGCAGCCCGATCCCTGCGACCTTGGTCGCATGGATCGACTCGCGCAACATGTCCGCCCGGCGTTAGATCAGCGATTTCGCATTGCTGAGCACGTAGTCGCAGCCCTTGCGCCGCGCCTTGTCGGGGATCGACTTGAAATCCAGGCTGGTGCCGTCGCTGCCGGTGAGGATGCCGGTGGCGCCCTTGTCGTAACCGGCCTTCTGGTCGCTCTGGCCACTGACCTTGCCGAGCAGCTTGTCCTTCACCGAACTGGCGGCGCCGGCATTGAGGTAGTTGTTCTTGACGCAGTACTGCAGCACGCCGGCGGCGTTGCCACCCACGCCGGAGGTGATGGACGGCATCGCGCCGCCGCCGAGGGCGCCGGTCAGGGCGCTGGTGGCGTTCTGCCCGGTGCTGCTCGTGGGCGTCTGCCCGACCGCCTTCTCCGCGCCCTTGAGGTCGATCGCGGCGGCGCTGGCGCACGCGCCCAGCAGGCCCAGCGACAACACGAGATGCGACATCTTCATGATCCTGCCCCGTTCACGTTGGACGAGCCTGCAGCCTACGCCGGGCGACCTTCAGCGCGGATCAAGACGCCGGGGCCGGAAAAGCAGGACGCCGGCACTGGGCCGGCGTCCTGGGTATCACGTGCCGCGACCTGCTTACTTCAGCAGGTGGGCGACGCCGGCGCGCTCTTCTTCCAGCTCGGCCAGGGTCTTGTCGATGTACTTCTGGCTGAAGTCGTCGACCGGCAGGTCCTTCACCAGGGTGTACTTGCCGTTCTCGGTGGTTACCGCGAAACCGAAGATCACGCCTTCCGGGATGCCATAGGAACCATCGGACGGAACGCCCATGGTCACCCACTTGCCATTGCTGCCCAGCACCCAGTCACGGACGTGGTCGATGGCGGCGTTGGCGGCCGAGGCGGCCGACGACGAACCGCGGGCCTCGATGATCGCCGCGCCGCGCTTGCCGACGGTCGGGATGAAGGTGTTGGCGTTCCACTCCTGGTCGTTGATCGCATCGGCGATCGACGCGCCATCGGCGGTGGCGAAACGGTAATCCGGGTACATGGTCGGGCTGTGGTTGCCCCACACGACCAGCTTCTCGATGCCACCGACCGGCTTGCCGAGCTTGGTCGACAGCTGGCTCAGCGCGCGGTTGTGGTCCAGGCGCAGCATGGCGGTGAAGTTCTTCGGATCCAGGTCCGGGGCCGACTTCATCGCGATGTAGGCATTGGTGTTGGCCGGGTTGCCGACGACCAGCACCTTCACGTCGCGCTTGGCGACCTTGTTCAGGGCCGCGCCCTGGGCGGTGAAGATCTTGGCGTTCTCCAGCAGCAGGTCCTTGCGCTCCATGCCCGGGCCGCGCGGACGCGCGCCGACCAGCAGGGCGATGTCGGCATCCTTGAATGCGACTTCGGCGTCATCGGTGCCGACCATGCCGGCCAGCAACGGGAAGGCGCAGTCTTCCAGTTCCATCATCACGCCCTTCAGGGCGGCCTGGGCCTTGTCGACCGGCAGCTCGAGCAGCTGCAGGATGACCGGCTGGTCCTTGCCCAGCATTTCACCGGAAGCGATGCGGAACAGCAGGGCGTAGCCGATCTGGCCGGCGGCACCGGTCACGGCAACACGTACGGGGGTCTTCATGGGTGTTTCCTCTGCTTGTAAAGCGAATCAGTGGGGTGAGAAACGACCCGGCCCGGATTCACCGGGCCGGGCTTGAAGAGGTGTCGCGGGTCAGGCGGCGAGGATCTTGTTCCACTCGGCGACGCGGTCGGCCTTGGCGGCCAGCACGGCATCGGCGTCGCCTTCGATCGTCACCTTGTTGATGACGTCGCCCTGGGCGACCGCATCGACGGTCTCCAGGCCTTCGAGCACCTTGCCGAAGACGGTATGGCGGCCGTCCAGCCACGGGGTGGCGACGTGGGTGATGAAGAACTGGCTGCCGTTGGTGTTCGGGCCGGCATTGGCCATCGACAGCACGCCACGGTCATGGCGCACGCCGTTGTTGGTCTCGTCCTCGAAGCGATAGCCCGGGCCGCCGCGGCCGGAACCTTCCGGGCAGCCGCCCTGGATCATGAAGTCGGCGATCACGCGGTGGAAGCTCAGGCCGTCATAGAAGCCGCGCTTGGCCAGGTTGACGAAATTGGCCACGGTCAGCGGCGCCTTGTCGGCGAACAGTTCGACCTTGATCGGGCCGCGGGAGGTGTCGAAATGAGCGATGACGGACATGGAAATCCTTATGGGTACTGGGCTGGTGCGTCAGCCGCATAGGATACACCCGCGACCAAACCCGCTAGCGGGCTTGGCCCCCCTAGGTTGCTGCGCGACCTCGGGCCCCGGCTGCTGCTCCGCCTATCCCCCGCGCCTGTCGCCGCGCCCCCCTTGACAAGGGGGCTTCCCCCCCCATGGCACCGAGGGAAGCGGCCTGCCGGGGGGACCTGTGCGCCGGGATCGGACCCCGCGCCCGTTCAGCTTCCCCCGGCCAGGGAAGCTGAACGGGCTGGCGGACGGCCGGTCATCGCGGGGCCATGGGCTCCGGGTATAATGGTTGGCTTACCTCCCACGTCTTGGCGCCACCCGGGCCTATTTCCGCATGTCCATCGAAAACCTCCGCAATATCGCCATCGTCGCCCACGTCGACCATGGCAAGACCACGCTGGTCGACCAGCTCCTCAAGCAGTCCGGCACGCTGTCCGAACGCACGGTGCTGGCCGAGCGCGTGATGGACAGCAATGACCAGGAAAAGGAGCGTGGCATCACCATCCTGGCCAAGAACACCGCCATCACCTGGCAGGGCAACCGCATCAACATCGTCGACACCCCCGGCCACGCCGACTTCGGCGGCGAGGTCGAGCGCGTGCTGTCGATGGTGGACACCGTGCTGATCCTGGTCGACGCGATGGACGGCCCCATGCCGCAGACCCGCTTCGTGACCCAGAAGGCGTTCGCGATGGGCTTCAAGCCGATCGTGGTCATCAACAAGATCGACCGCCCCGGCGCGCGCCCGGAATGGGTGGTGGAGCAGGTGTGGGATCTGTTCGACCGCCTCGGCGCGACCCCGGAACAGATGGACTTCCCGATCGTCTACGCCTCGGCGCTGAACGGCTACGCCTCGCTGGACGAGAGCGTGCGCGACGGCGACATGACTGCCCTGTACGAAGCGATCATGCAGCACGCGCCCAAGCCCGAGGTCGACCCGGAAGGCCCGTTCCAGATGCGCATCAGCCAGCTGGACTACAACAACTTCGTCGGCGTCATCGGCATCGGCCGCATCCAGCGCGGCACCCTGAAGAAGAACATGCCGGTCGCCGTCATCGACCGCGAAGGCAAGAAGCGCCAGGGCAAGGTCCTGCAGGTGCTTGGCTTCCTCGGCCTGGAGCGCATCGAGCAGGACAGCGCCGAAGCCGGTGACATCGTCGCCATCTCCGGCATCCAGGAGCTGACCATCTCCGACACCGTCACCGCCCTGGACGCGCCCGAGGCGCTGCCGGCGCTGACCGTCGACGAGCCGACCATCTCGATGACCTTCCAGGTCAACAACTCGCCGTTCGCCGGCAACAAGGACCTGTCCGGCGGCAAGTTCCTGACCAGCCGCCAGCTCAAGGACCGCCTGGAGCGCGAGACCGTGCACAACGTCGCGCTGAAGGTGGAACAGCTGGAAGACGCCGACAAGTTCCTGGTCTCCGGCCGTGGCGAGCTGCACCTGTCGGTGCTGATCGAGAACATGCGCCGCGAAGGCTACGAACTGGCCGTTTCGCGGCCGGAAGTGATCATCAAGGAGATCGACGGCCAGCTGATGGAGCCGATCGAGCAGCTCGTCATCGATGTCGAGGAAGTCCACCAGGGCGGCGTGATGGAGAAGCTCGGCACCCGCAAGGGCCAGCTGAAGAACATGGAACCGGACGGCAAGGGCCGCGTGCGCCTGGACTACCAGATCCCGGCGCGTGGCCTGATCGGCTTCCAGAACGAGTTCAAGACCCTGACCCAGGGTTCGGGCCTGCTGTTCCACGTCTTCGACCATTACGGCCCGAAGGAGCAGGGTGCGATCGCCAAGCGCCTGAACGGCGTGATGATCGCCAACGCCCCGGGCGCCACCCCGGCGTACTCGCTGGGCCCGCTGCAGGAGCGCGGCAAGCTGTTCGCCGCCGAAGGCGACAACGTGTACGAAGGCCAGCTGGTCGGCATCCACTCCAAGGACAACGACCTGACCGTCAACGCGATCAAGACCAAGCCGCTGACCAACATGCGCGCTTCGGGCAAGGATGACGCGATCCAGCTGACCCCGGCGATCAAGTTCTCGCTGGAACAGGCCCTGGACTTCATCGACGACGACGAGCTGGTCGAGATCACGCCGAAGGAAATCCGCCTGCGCAAGAAGCACCTGACCGAGAACGAACGCAAGCGCGCTGGTCGCGCGGCCTGAGTTCCGGCACCCTGCCAGTCGTGACCGACAAGCCCTACAACCCGGATCCGCACGCGCATCCGGGCCTTCACCTGATCGCCCTGTTCGAGGCGAGCAAGGGGCTGTTGGCAATACTGGCCGCGACGGGCCTGGAAATCCTGGGCCCGTTGCCGCTGCACGAGGGGATCAGCAACCTGATCCGGCGTTTCAACCTGGACCCGGATCACGGCGCCCTGCCCTCGCTGTTGAAGATGATCAGTCCCGACGCGGTCCACATGGCCGCGGCGGGCATCTTCGCCTACGGCCTGCTGCATATCGTCGAGGCCTGGGGCCTGTGGCGCGCCAAGGCCTGGGCCTCCTGGCTCGGCTGCCTGTCGGCCACGATCTACCTGCCGTTCGACATCTACGCCATCGTCCGCCACCCCGGCTGGGCGTCGTGGAGCGTGCTGGCGATCAACCTGCTGGTGATCGCGGTGCTCGCCCGCGACCTGGTCCGCCGCAAGCCACGCCACCACTGACGCGCGTCCCGCGATCGGGCCGGGCGCATTGCCAACGCCGGGGCCGGCTGGTTAGCCTGCCGCAGTCTCCCGGGAACCGACCATGCGCCTGAGCCAGCTGTCGCCGATCCTCCTGTGTGCCCTGTTCGCCGGCTGCGGTGGCCCGCAGGCCGATGCGCCGACCGCGGCTGCGCCCCCGCCGGCCTCGTTGGCACCGGCGCCAGCCAAGACCGCGGCATCGGACGAGGACTACTTCCCCTACGCCGAGCTCGGAATCTCCGACCTGCAGGCGCTGATGACGCAGGGCAAGCTCGACAGCGTCACCCTGACCCGGGCCTACCTGGCCCGGATCGCCGCGATCGACCGCAACGGCCCGCGCCTGAATGCCGTCATCGCCCTCAATCCCGATGCCCCGAAGGAAGCGGCCGCGCGCGATGCCGAGCGTCGCGCCGGCAAGTTGCGCGGCCCGCTGCACGGCATCCCGGTGCTGCTCAAGGACAACATCGACGCCACGCCGATGGCCAACACCGCCGGCTCGCTCGCCCTGGCCGGGCTGCGCCCGAAGCAGGACGCCTTCCTGGTGCAGCGCCTGCGCCAGGCCGGCGCGGTCATCCTGGGCAAGACCAACCTCAGCGAATGGGCCAACTTCCGCTCCTCGCACTCCAGCTCCGGCTGGAGCGCGCTGGGCGGGCAGACCCGCAATCCCTATGCACTGGACCGCAATCCCTGCGGCTCCAGCGCCGGCACCGGCGTGGCGATCTCGGCCAACCTGGCCACGGCCGGCATCGGTACCGAGACCGACGGCAGCATCGTCTGCCCCGCAGCGGTCAATGGCGTGGTCGGGCTCAAGCCCACGGTCGGGCTGGTCAGCCGCGACGGCATCATCCCGATCTCCTTCAGCCAGGACACCGCCGGGCCGATGACCCGCAGCGTCGCCGACGCCGCCGTGCTGCTGGGCGCGATCGCGGGCCGCGACCCGGCCGATCCGGCCACCGCGGCACGCCCCGGGCTGGCGGTCTACGACTACGCCGCCCGGCTCGATCCGCATGCCCTGTCCGGCGCCCGCATCGGCCTGCTGCGCAACGCGCAGCTCGCCAACGATCCGGCCGTCAACGCGGCCATGGACCAGGCGGTGGCGGTGCTGCGCCAGGCCGGCGCCACCGTGGTCGAGGCACAGATCCCGACCGAATCGGCCTGGGAGGCCGACGAACAGACCGTGCTCCTGTACGAATTCAAGGCCGGCATCGGCAAGTACCTGGCGGCCCACCAGGCACCAATCCAGGATCTGGACGGGCTGATCGCCTACAACCGCGCCAATGCGGCACGCGAGATGCCGCATTTCGGCCAGGAGCTGTTCGAGCAGGCGGCCGCCAAGGGTGGCCTGAATGATCCCGAATACATCGCCGCGCGGACCCGCGCGCGCCAGCTCGCCGGTCCGCAGGGCATCGACGTGGCCCTGAAGGGCCAGCAGCTGGACGCACTGATCGCCCCGACCACCGGCCCGGCCTGGGTCACCGACCCGATCCACGGCGACACCTTCCCCGGCGGCAGCTATGGCGCCGCGGCGGTGGCTGGCTACCCCAGCCTCAGCGTGCCCATGGGCAGCAGCAACGGGTTGCCGCTGGGCCTGCTGTTCATGGGCACCGCCTGGAGCGAGCCGCGCCTGATCGAGCTCGCCTACGCCTACGAGCAGCTGACCGGTGCGCGCACCCCGCCGCGCTTCAGCGCGGCCGCCAAGGCTGCGCGGCCGCGGACGGCGCCATCGCACTGATCCGGGGCTAGCCTGGTGCAGCCCCGGCGGGTGGCGCCGCCTGGATCGCCGGCGGACCATCCTCGGCACCCGGCGAGCGCACGTCCTCGCTGCTGGCCCGCGAGCGTAGCGGCATGCCCTCTCCGGCCTGGGCGATCTCCGCGCGCAGCCGCGGCAAGGCCTGCGGATGTTCGCGTGCCAGGAAGTCGATCATCCGTTCGCGCACCAGGCAGCGCAGGTCGAAGGCGTCACCGGAATTGCGCGCGCTCACCAGCAGGCGCACCTGGATGGACTGCTCGCTGGCATCGGTGATCTGGGTGACGCAGACGCGGCCATCCCATAGCGGTGAATCCCGGCAGATCCGCTCCAGCTCGGCGCGCACGGCCGCCACCGGTACGCGGTAGTCGAGCCAGAGGAAGGCGGCGCCGAGCAGGTCGGCGCTGCGTCGCGTCCAGTTCTGGAACGGGTTCTCGATGAACCAAGACAACGGCACCACCATCCGTCGCTCGTCCCAGATCCGCACCACCACGTAGGAACTGCCGATCTCCTCGATACGTCCCCACTCGCCTTCGACGATCACCACGTCGTCCAGGCGGATCGGCTGGGTCAGCGCGATCTGCAGTCCGGCGATCAGGTTGCCGAACACCGGCTTGGCAGCGATGCCGGCCACCAGCCCGATGATGCCGGCCGAGGCCAGCAGCGTCTTGCCGATCTGCCGCACCTGCGGGAAGGTCAGCAGCACCACCGACAAGCCCAACAGGATGACCGTACCCATCAGCACCCGGCTGAGCACGCGCGTCTGCGTCTGCACGCGCCGCGCGGAGAGGTTGTCGGCGACGTCTATGGGATGCTCGCGCAGGATCGCGCGCTCACCCGCCGCGACCGCGCGCACCAGCAGCCAGGTGACACAACCGACGATGCCCACGTGGAGCAGCTGCTGCAGCGCCTCCAATGCCCGCCCGGTCAGGGGCGTGGCCTCGCTGGCGATGCGCAGGAACAGCAGTGGCAGCAGGAAGGCCAGCGGCAGCGTCAACACGCGGGCGATGCGTGCACGTCGCAGGTCGATGCCACGGCTGCGGCGGAACAGCCACGTCATCAGCGACCAGGCCGCCAACCCGGCGACGATGGCCAGGCCCAGCGGCACGACATACTGGCGCAGCGTCGGCCAGTCGAATGACAAGGACAAGGTGGGGACCTCCTCGCATCGGTGACGATGCAAGGATGCCGGGATGGCGATGATCGCGGCGTCATCGCCGCATCCCTCAGCCGTGCAGCGGCGCGACGACCTGCTGCTGCTTGCGCACGATCGCCATGGCGATCTCCAGCGACTGCTCGTAGTTCAGGCGCGGGTCCACGGTCGACCGATAGGCACGCTCGAGGTCGCGCTCGGTCAGCTCGCGCGCGCCGCCGGTGCATTCGGTGACATCTTCGCCGGTCAGCTCCAGGTGCACGCCACCCAGCCGCGTGCCGGCCGCGGCATGCAGGTCGAACGACATCTCGACCTCGCTGCGCACGTTGTCGAAACGCCGGGTCTTGAACCCGTTGCCGGTGCTCTCGGTGTTGCCGTGCATGGCGTCGCATACCCACAGCACGCGACGCCCATCGCGCTTGACCGCGTCCAGCAGCGGCGGCAGCTTGTCGGCGATCTGCGCCGCGCCCATGCGGTGGATGAAACTCAGCCGTCCAGGTTCGTCGTCCGGGTTGAGGACGTCGATCAGCCGCAGCAGCTGGTCCGGCTGCACCGATGGGCCCACCTTGATCGCGATCGGATTGCGCACGCCGCGCAGGTACTCCACGTGCGCGCCATCCAGCGCCGCGGTACGCATGCCGATCCAGGGGTAATGCGTGCTCAGGTTGAACCAGCCCCACTGCCGCGGCACTTCACGCGTGAGCGCTTCCTCGTAGGGCAGCAGCAGCGCTTCGTGCGAGGTGTAGAAGTCGATCCGGTTGAGGTTGTGCACCTCCGAGCCGGACAGCGTCTCCATGAAGCGCACCGCATCGCCGATCGAGGCCACCATCTTCTGGTAGTCCTCGGCCAGCGGCGAATAACCGACCCACTGCAGGTTCCAGTACTCGGGATGATGCAGGTCGGCAAAGCCGCCATCGATCAGCGCGCGGACGAAGTTCATCGTCATCGCCGAACGCGAGTGCGCGGTGATCATGCGCTGCGGGTCGGGCACGCGCGCCTGCTCGGTAAAGGCCGGGCCATTGACCACGTCGCCACGGTAGCTCGGCAGGGTCACGCCATCACGGGTCTCGGTATCGGCCGAGCGCGGCTTGGCGTACTGGCCGGCGAATCGGCCGACACGGATCACCGGCACGCGCAATCCGTGCACCAGCACCAGGCTCATCTGCAGCAGCACCTTGAGCCGGTTGGAAATGGTGCTGGAATCGCACTCGGCGAAGTTTTCCGCGCAGTCGCCGCCCTGCAGCAGGAAGCGCTTGCCCTCCTGCGCCTCGGCGAGCTGGCGCTTGAGCGCGAAGATTTCCCAGGAGGTGACCAGCGGCGGCAGCTGGCGCAGCTCGTCCAGCGCCGACTCCAGCGCACCGGCATCCGGATAGGTCGGCATCTGCAACGCCGGCCGCGCGCGCCAGCTGCGCGGCGACCATTGCTCGGGCAGGTTCACCGGTTGCGGCGGGTGCGGCTGTTGCATGGGGATCACTCCGGAAGGGGACGGCCGGCGGGGCCGTCAGAACAGTTTACGCGGCCCGCGGGCGCGGAAGCCCGCGTAAACGGCCCAGGCGCCGAGCAGGACGAACCAGACCAGGCTCCACATCGGCATGCTCAGGCCAAGGAAGCGCCAGTCCACGTTGCCGCAGTCGCCGGTACCGGTCAGCACCGTGCGCAGCACCTCGAACGGCCCCATGGTCTGGCTGAGGAAGCTCAGCGGCGGCCCGCACGAGGACATCACGTCACGCGGCATCACCTGCAGCCAGACGTGTCGCCCGGCCACGCCGATCCCCGCCAGCGCGGCGACCAGCGCCAGCAGCCCGTAGCCACGCCGCCCGCCCTTGCCGCGCGGGCCATGCAAGGCGCCCAGCAGGAACATCACGGCCAGCGCGGCGAAGGCGATCCGCTGGAAGATGCACAGCGGACACGGCTCCAGGCCGTCATGCAGCTGCAGGTAGATCGCGTAGCCCAGCAGGGCGACGCACACCAGGAATCCCAGCAGAAACTGGGCACGGAAGCTCCAACGCATTGGATTCATCGATCCTGCTCTCCATACGATCGCCGCCGATTATCAGTCATCGTCGGCCATGCGGTCACCTCCGGCGCGTGCGCCAACGAAAAAGCCCGGCTCGGGGCCGGGCTTTCTCACGTCAAGGCGTTGGCGAGGATTACTCGGCCACGGCCTCGGCGACGACCGGACGGTCGACCAGCTCGACGTACGCCATCGGCGCGTTGTCGCCAGCGCGGAAGCCGCACTTCAGCAGGCGCAGGTAGCCACCCGGACGGTTCGCGTAGCGCGGGCCCAGGATGGTGAACAGGTTGCCGACGGCTTCGGCATCGCGCAGGCGCGCGAACGCCAGACGGCGGTTGGCGACCGAGTCGACCTTGGCCAGGGTGATCAGCGGCTCGGCAACGCGGCGCAGTTCCTTGGCCTTCGGCAGGGTGGTCTTGATCAGCTCGTGCTTGAACAGCGACGACGCCATGTTCTTGAACATCGCTTCGCGGTGGGCGCTGGTGCGGTTGAACTTGCGGCCCGACTTCTGGTGACGCATGGTCTTGATTCCTTGGTTAATGTTGGAACGACTGGACTTCTTTGTCGCCTTCCTGGCGCTGTTACATGGACTGCGGTTGGTCCTCGGCCGGGTGTCCCTGCCCGGTCATTGGCCGCGGATCTTCGGATCCGTCGGGTTACAGCAAAGCCGGAACCCGCGCGGGCATGCCCACGCGGGTTCCAGGTACATCAGCCAAGCATGCCGTGCTGGGCGACACCGGCCGGCGGCCAGTTCTCCAGCTTCATGCCGAGCGACAGGCCACGCTGGGCCAGCACTTCCTTGATCTCGGTGAGCGACTTCTTGCCCAGGTTCGGGGTCTTGAGCAGCTCCACTTCGGTCTTCTGGATCAGATCACCGATGTAGTAGATGCTCTCGGCCTTCAGGCAGTTGGCCGAACGCACGGTCAGCTCGAGGTCGTCGATCGGGCGCAGCAGCACCGGGTCCACGCCGCCGGCGGCCGGCTTCGGCGCACCACGGTCGCGGTGGGTGAAGTCACCGAACACCGACAGCTGGTCGCTGAGGATGTCGGCGGCGGTGCGCACGGCTTCCTCGGCGTCGATGGTGCCGTTGGTCTCGATGTCGATGACCAGCTTGTCCAGGTCGGTACGCTGCTCCACGCGCGCCGCTTCCACGGCGTAGGCGACACGGCGAACCGGCGAGAACGAAGCGTCCAGGACCAGGCGACCGATGGTGCGGGTCTCTTCGTCCGGACGACGGCGGGCGGCCGCCGGCTGGTAGCCGAAACCACGCTCGATCTTCAGACGCATGTTCAGCGCCGTATCCTTGGTCAGATGGCAGATCACGTGATCGCCATTGAGGATCTCGACGTTGTGGTCGGTCTTGATGTCGGCCGCGGTGACGACGCCCGGACCCTGCTTGGACAGGGAAAGGGTCGCGCTGTCGCCGCTGTGCATGCGGATCGCAACGTCCTTCAGGTTCAGCAGGACTTCCAGCACATCTTCCTGCAGGCCTTCGACGGTGGTGTACTCGTGCAGGACGCCGTCAATCTCGACCTCGGTGATCGCGAAGCCGGGAATCGACGACAGCAGCACGCGACGCAGGGCATTGCCCAGCGTATGCCCGTAACCACGCTCCAAGGGCTCGATCACGACCTTGGCGCGGTTATCGGTAAGGCGTTCGATCTGCGGACCACGGGGGCGCAGAACCTGGTTGGCGGTAACCGTCATGTTGCGGGGTCTCCTGCGAACCTCCGGTGCAACCCGGAGGTTCTCCAATGTGAATTACTTCGAATACAACTCGACGATGAGCGCTTCGTTGATGTCCGAAGGCAGGTCCGCACGATCCGGAACGGCCTTGAAGACACCACTGAACTTCTTCGAGTCGACTTCGACCCACGACGGGTTCAGGTCGTGCTGTTCTGCGACGGTCAGGGCTTCCTGCACGCGCAGCTGCTTCTGGGCCTTCTCCGACAGGGCGATGGCGTCGCCAGCCTTGACCTGGTACGAGGCCAGGTTGACCGACTTGCCGTTCACCAGCACGCCACGGTGCGAGACCAGCTGGCGCGCGGCCGGGCGGGTCACGGCGAAGCCCATGCGGTAGACGACGTTGTCCAGGCGGGTTTCCAGCAGCTGCAGCAGGTTCTCGCCGGTGTTGCCCTTCTTGGTCGAGGCCTTCTTGTAGTAGTTGCGGAACTGGCGCTCCAGCAGGCCG